>Ga0194132_10000367_pt1 | contig 92685 bp, 75 predicted proteins | sample TA2KigOf80mmetaG_FD_148612 | JGI IMG/M metagenome (GOLD analysis project Ga0194132, IMG submission 148612) | Freshwater microbial communities from Lake Tanganyika, Tanzania - TA2015054 Kigoma Offshore 80m | ecosystem: Environmental > Aquatic > Freshwater > Lake | place: Tanzania: Lake... | reverse complement strand
GCGCCGTCGGCGGACGCGACGCGGCGCGCCTTCGAGCGCTCGCCAGCACGCTCGCGGCGATTGGCGAGGCGGCGTCGCGCCCCCGCGGCACGCCGGGGAAGTAGGCGAACGACCCGCGGCTCCGAACGATGTCCGCGCGAGCGGTCCGATTGCCGTCCGCTCGTGGCATGGTTCATGAAGGCATTCGGTCAACCCGATCGCCCACGAGGATGAAGGTGAAGGTGAAGGAGACGAGCGGTCGTTCGTGCCTGGCTCTCGCCCTGGCTGGTGTCGCGACGCTCCAGATCGTGGGGTCAGGGGCCGCTGGTGACTGGCCGTTCTGGCGCGGTCCGATGAGCGACGGCATGGCACGCGGCGACGCGCCGCTCACGTGGCGCGACGAGGAGGCCGTGGCCTGGAAGACCTCCATTCCCGGTCGAGGCTTCTCGTCCCCGGTCGTCTGGGGCACCCGCGTCTTCGTGACGACCGCCGTGCCGGTGACCGGTGCCGCCAGCTCGAATGCCCTCGTGGAGCACCGGTTCCTCGTGCTCTGCTTCGATCGGCAGACCGGTCGGCAACTGTGGCAGCACGAGGCCAAGACGGCCACGCCGCACGAGGGCTACCACCAACAGTACGGCAGCTTCGCGTCGATGTCGCCGGTTACCGACGGCCAGCATCTCATCGCGTCGTTCGGATCGCGAGGTCTCTTCGCGTACACGCTCGATGGCACCCTCGTGTGGCAGAAGGATCTCGGCCAGGCCCGGATGTGGATGACCTTTGGCGAGGGCGCGTGGCCCACGCTCGTCGGCGAGCGGCTGCTCGTCGTCTTCGATCACGAAGGCGAGTCGTTCCTTCTCGCGCTGGACAAGCGCACGGGACGCGAGCTGTGGCGGACGCCTCGGCAGGGCAACACCAACTGGTCTGGCCCGGTCGTCACCACGCACAACGGCCGACAGCAGGTGATCGTTGCTGCGACGCGCGAAGTGGTGGGCTACGACCTCGAGACCGGTACACGACTGTGGCACGCCCACGGCCTGGGCCAGAACACCATTCCGGCACCCGTAGCCGCCGACGGTCTCGTCACGGTGATGAGCGGCTACCGTCAGGCGAACCTCATGACGATCCGTCTGGGGCGAGAAGGCGATCTGACCGGCACGGACGCCATCGTCTGGCAGAATCAACGCGGGAACGCGTACACCGCATCGCCCGTGCTCCACGCGGGCAAGCTGTATGTGCTGACCGATTCCGGGTTGCTGTCGTGCTGGGATGTCAAGACCGGCAGGCCCTTCTACCAGCAGCAGCGCCTTCCGAAGCCGTACAACTTCAAAGCGTCACCCGTCGGTGCGAACGGCAAGCTGTACCTCGCGTCCGAAGAAGGCGACGTCATCGTCGTCCGAATGGGCGAGACGTTCGAGGTGCTCGCGACGAACAGCTTTCGGGACGAAACCTTCATTGCGACGCCGGCGATCATCGAGGGGACGATGTACCTCCGCGGCAGCAACACCTTGTATGCGATCCGGTAGCATCGCGCGTCTTCTTGCAACCGGCGTGTGCCTTCTGAGCCTACCGGCCGCGATCTCCTCGCGAACGTCCCGCGCCGCGCTCGACCCCGACGCCTTGACCCGCCAGCTGACCCGTGCGGTCACGCGTGGTGATACACCGGGCGTGGTCGCGGCTGTTGTCGATCGTCAAGGCGTGTTGTACGAGGGCGCGGCCGGCCTCATGGACGGAGAGACGCAGGCCCCAATGGGCGTGGACGCAATCTTCGCGATCATGTCCATGACCAAGCCGGTCACCTCGGTCGCCATCATGATGCTCGCCGAGCAGGGCACGCTGCGGCTCGACGATCCGGTGTCGAGGTATCTCGACACGTTCTCGAGCCCGCGCGTCGTCACCGCGTTCGACGAGGCCGACGGCTCCTATCAGACGCGTCCCGCGGGCCGTCCGATGACAATCCGCCATCTGCTGACACACACCTCCGGTATCGGCTACGCCTTCAGCAGCCCGGTGATTGTGCGGATGCAGAAGAGCACCCCGAAGGGAGAGCTCGAGCTGCCGCTGCTGCACGATCCGGGCGAGCGCTGGACTTACGGCGCCAGCACGCGGGCCCTCGGCCTCATTGTGGAGAGGGTGACCGGATCGAATCTCGAGTCGTGGTACCAGGCCAACATCTTCAAGCCGCTCGGCATGGTCGACACTTCGTGGGCCGTTCCGGTCGAGAAACAGCACCGCGTGCCGAGGCTGCATGCGCGCGTGAACAGCGCGGTCGCCCCTGCGGCGCGCACTCCGATTCCCTCATCTCCGGCCTCCGTGACGCGCGGGGATGGCGGCCTGTACTCGACAGTGCACGACTACGGCCGCTTCATGCGGATGATCTTGAATGGTGGACGGCTCGGCTCGACCAAGATCCTGAGCGAGCGATCGGTGAGGACGATGGGCGAGAATCACATCGGCCGGACCGTGGTCGAGGAGCAACTCGTGGGCGATCCGGTGCGCACGCGGCCATTTCCCTTGGGTGCGGGACGCGACAAGTTCGGACTCGGGTTCCAGATCGCATCCGGATCCCACGACCCGCTCGCCAACAACGGCAACAGGTTCAGGAGCCCGGGGAGCCTCAGTTGGGCCGGCCTGTACAACACCGAATTTTGGATCGATCCCGTCAAGCAGATTGCCGGCGTCCAGCTGATGCAGCTGCTGCCCTTCTACGACGAGGGCGCCATTCGGACGCTCCGGGACTTCGAGGGGCTGGTCTACGAGACTCTTCAATGAGGTGGCTCTCGCCTCCGCACGCCGATCCTTGTTAGAAGCGATACGGCACGCCAGACAGCCGTCGGAACTCGTTCGCCCCGTGTCCGAGGTCTGGTCCAGAGTTACTTCAGTCCCGAGTGCGCCGTGGGCGTGCACGTGACGCGAAGGATCCTTGACAGCCCGCGTCCCCGGATGTACGAAGAGCCCCTATGACGAACCGAACGGGCGCGCGGCGGCGAGATCTGTGTGGGGCGGCATCGCCGGGACGGTTTGGTTGGTCGCTCCCGGTCATCGCCGCGACGCTCCTGGTCGGGTTGTTTCAGTCGCCGACCGACGCGCAGCGCCGCTCGACCGAGGGCGAATGGACCGCCTACCCGGGTAGCACGAGTGGCGGCCGCTACTCCAGCCTCGCGCAAGTCGACAGGGACAACGTCAAGAACCTTCGCGCCGCGTGGCGGTGGGCTTCGATTGATCGGCCGCTCCAGACAAGCCCGGCGCTCCGGCGGACCCGGCAGCAAGACACGCCGCTCTACGTGAACGGCTCGCTGTACACGGTCACGGGCCTCGGCCAGGTGGCCGCGCTCGATCCCGCCACCGGTCAGACCCGCTGGTCTTACGACCCTGAGAGCTACAAGCTGGGGCGACCGAACAATGGCGGTTTCCTTCAGCGCGGCGTGGCGTACTGGACCGACGGCAAGGTCGAGCGCATCTTGACCGGGACGCACGACGCCTATCTCGTCTCGTTGGATGCACGCACCGGAACTCCCGATCCCGCGTTCGGCGAGAACGGCAAGGCCGACATCACCGTCGGCATTCGGGATGCGGCGCGTTCCACGGTCCTCTCCGCGAGGCACCCGCTCATTGCCGGCGATGTCGTGGTCGTCGGCAACTCCATCTCCGACGGTGGTTCTCGCGACCCGTCGCGGCGCACCCCACCCGGCTACGTGCACGCCTTCGACGTGCGGACCGGTAAGCGCCTGTGGACCTTCCACACGATCCCGCGTGCGGGCGAGCTCGGCTACGACAGCTGGCAGAACGGATCGGCGGAAGCGCATGGGGCAGCCAACGTGTGGGGCGGCATGGCCTACGACCCCGAGCTCGACTACGTGTACTTGCCGACCTCGACGCCGAGCGGCGACTACTACGGCGGCTATCGCCCCGGCGACAACCTGTTTGCCGAGAGCCTGCTCTGTCTCGAGGCCAAGACGGGTCGGCGGGTCTGGCATTTCCAGGCGGTGCGCCATGGTCTTTGGGACTACGACTTTCCAACCAATCCGATCCTCGGAGACATCACGGTCAGAGGCCGCCGCATCAAGGCGGTGATGCAGGTCAGCAAGCAGGCGTTCACGTACGTCTTCGATCGGAAGACGGGCGAGCCGGTATGGCCGATCGAGAATCGATCTGTTCCCCCGAGCACGGTGGAGGGAGAGAAACCGTCACCGACGCAGCCGTTTCCCACCAAACCGCCGCCGTTCGACTTGCAGGGGACGACCGAGGCGAGCATTCTCGACTTCACCCCGGAGCTTCGCGCCGAGGCGCTGTCCGTCCTGAAGCAATGGGTCTCTGGGCCGCTGTACACGCCGCCCTCGGAGCAGGGCACGATCGTCGTGCCGGGATCACGCGGCGGGGCGAATTGGGGCGGCGCGGCGTTCGACCCGGAGACGGGCGTGCTCTACGTACCGTCGCGCACCGCTCCGTCGGTCGAGAAGCCGACCGGGCGCATGGCCGACGATGTCGTGTACAAGGCGGCGTCGGTCGACGGCATTCCGATCTTCAAAGCTCCCTACGCGCGCATCACGGCGATCGACATGAACCGGGGTGAGCATCTGTGGATGTCGCCGCTTGGCGAGGGGCCGCGTCATCATCCTCGTTTGAAGGACATCAACCTGCCGCCGCTCGGCGACTTCCTCGACGGCGAGAGCGTCATGGTGACCAAGACACTGCTCTTCGCCACGGTCTGGCGCCGGGACCGGCTGACGGGCGTTCCGATCGTGCCGATCTGGGCCCCGCACGGCGATCCGAACGCCATCAAGAAGCTGCTCTACGTCTTCGACAAAGCCACCGGCCGGCAGCTCCACGTGTTCGAGATCGACGGCGCCTCGGCTGCCACGCCGATGACCTACCTGCATCGAGGTCGCCAGTATGTCGTCGTTGGCGTCGGTGCGAACGAGGAGGCGGAGCTCATCGCCTTGGCGCTGCCCTGAAACGAAGAGCGCATCCAGGCCGTCGCCTTCCGACATCGCCATCGTCACGCTGTGTTGGGGTGCAAAGCTGGACGCCCACCGCAGGGCTGGACGCCCTGCGCCTCACACGCGTCCGCTGTGCATGCGGCGGTGGCAGTGGTTTCGACCCCCGCCGACATGCGGCGCCAGCATGGTGTGCAGCCGTCAGTCGAAGCCCACGACGAGCAGTGTCTGATCGTCTTCCGCTTCCTGCCCGGCGCCGAACGTATCGAGCTCGGTGATGATGTGCTGCACGAGCGCGGCAGGCGGCGAGTCGCCCAGGCGGGCGAACGCGGCCGCTAGACGATCGGCGTCGTACATCGATCCGTCGGGTCCCCGTCGATCGGTGGCGCCGTCGGTGAAGAGGAGTAGACGATCCCCGGGCTCGAACGCGTGCTCGACGCACGGCACGTCGGAGATCGGCATCAGAAACAGCGGCATGACCGCCTCGACTCGGACCGTGCTCACTCCGCATCGAGGGCGATACACGAGCGGCGCTGGATGCCCGGCACACGCCAGTCGCATACGTCGCGAAGCCGGGTCGAGCGATCCGTAGATGACGGTCGCGAAAATGCCGGTGCCCTGCAGATATGCGAAGTGCTCGTTGAGGTGGGTGAAGAGCTGCGACGGGTCGGTCGGACCTGGGTGCGCGTGGAGCGTCGCCCGCAGCATCGCCATGACGATGGCTGCTGGTGCGCCGTGCCCGGAGACGTCGGCGACCATCACGCCCAGGCGCTGATCCTTCAGCGCGAGCACGTCGTAGTAGTCACCGCCCGCGTGCCGGCTCGTCCGGTAGTGGGCCGCAAACTGGACGCCCGCCCGACGGGGAAGCGTGCCCGGCAGGAGCAGGCGCTGCATGTGGGCCGCGCTCTCGAGCTCGCGATCGAGCCGATCGCGACTGCGGCGCAGCTCGCGCTCGAGGTACCGCCGGCCCAGGTGGGTCGCGACGCGGGCGAGCACCTCTTCGGCTTGAATGGGCTTCGTGATGTAGTCGACGGCCCCGAGGTTGAGCCCGAGGACCTTGTCGGACACCTCGCCGAGCGCCGACAGGAAGATGATCATCGCGTCCTCAGTCGCGGGGTCCGCTTTGAGCGTCCGGCACAAGTCGAACCCGTCCTGTCCCGGCATCATGACATCGAGCAGGATGAGATCGGGTCGGGCCCGTCTCGCGATCGCCAGTGCGCTCGGGCCGTCGCGTGCCACCAGAATGCGATGGCCGCTCCCATCCAAGGTGCGCACGACGAGTTGCAGATTGACGGGGTTGTCGTCGACGACGAGCAGCGTGGCGGGCGGAAACGGGGCAGGCGCCGCCTCATTCGACATGGCGATCGGCGTGTGGATCCAGATCGTCGGCCAGCCGGCCGAGGCGCTCGAAGTCGAAGTTGGCGACGAGCGTGGCGATCCGCCGGCCGAGCGTCGCTTCGGCGACGCCGCCTGACTCGAGCGCACGAACGATCCGCTCCAGATCGCTCACGGCGCCGATGGCCGCCGACTCGCGCAGCAGCCGCGCGATGTCCTCGCGCCGCGCAACGTCGGCCAGGCGCAGCTCGGGTTCTTCAACGGACGCGCGCGGCGCGTTGACGAACCGCACGCCGAGCCGATCGCGCAAGATCCCGAAGAGCTGATCGGTCCGGATCGGCTTGGCCAGGTAGTCGACGCAACCGGCGTCACGCGCCGCCGCCCGCGTGTCGCCGAATGCGCTCGCCGTCACGGCAACCACCGCGATGCCGGCCGTCGCGGGGTCGGCGAGCAGGCGTCTGGTCGCCTCGCAGCCGTCGAGATCGGGCATGCGCAGGTCCATGAAAACGACCTGTGGCCTGTGCCGGCCAGCGAGCGCGATGGCTTCGTGGCCGCCGGCGGCGGTGATGACCTGCGCCCCGACGCTTTCGAGAAGTCCAGACAGAATGCGTCGATTGACCGTGCTGTCGTCGGCGACGAGCGCGAGAAGCTGTTGACCCTCGGCCAGCCGGGCATCCGACAGGAAGTCGAGCGCTTCCTCGTCGGGCGAGGTCGGGCTCATCTCGTCCGACGGCAGAACGAGGGGCAAGGTGAAGTAGAAGCGGCTGCCTTGACCGAGCACGCTTTCGACCGAGAGGGCGCCGCCCATCATCTCGATGAGGTGCTGGCTGATCGTCAAGCCCAGGCCCGACCCGCCGGCCGCGGCGCCGGTCTTGGTTTGCGTGAACGCCTCGAAGATGGCGCCGATAGCCTCGGGCTCGATGCCAATGCCCGTGTCCACGACCTCGAACAGCAGATGCGTCTCGTCGGCGCGCGACACGGTGAGCCGCACTTCGCCCTCGCCGGTGAACTTGATGGCGTTGACCAGGAGATTGAGCAGCACTTGCCGCAGGTGGCGGCCGTCGAGTGCGACGCGGCGCGGTGTGCCTGGCGCGACGATCATCGACAGTTGCAGGCCCTTCCGGCGGGCCGACTCCGCCACTAGGTTGCGGAGATCGGCGACGAGCTGGAAGATGAGCATCGAGGTCGTCTCGATATCGACGCGACCCGCTTCGATCTTCGACAGATCCAGAACGTCGTTGATGAGCTCGAGCAGGTGCGACCCGCCTCGCGTGATGGCGTCGGCGGCCTCGCGCTGCGACGCCGTGAGGCTCTGATCGCGTTGCAGCAGCTGTGCGTAGCCGATGACGCTGTTGAGCGGCGTGCGCAGCTCGTGACTCATGTTGGCGAGGAACTCGCTCTTGGCCCGCGTGGCGGCTTCGGCCGATTCCTTGGCGCGCCGCAGCTCGTCGTCTCTCGTGCGCCTGTCGGAGATATCCCTGAGAAAGGCGCCGAAGAAGTAGCCCGACTCCGCGCGGATCGGCGCCGTGATGGTGATCTCGATCGGAAACTCACGGCCAGATCGGTCGAGCGCCGTCAGTTCGAGCCGCTTGTCGACGATCGGGGCGTCGCCCGTCTCGAGAAAGCGCTTGAGGCCACGGACGTGCGCGTCGCGAAACGACGGCGGAATGATCGTCTCGGTCAGGCGGAGGCCCAGTGCCTCCTGGCGTGTCCACCCGAAGGTCCGCTCCGCCTGGCTGTTCCACTCCACGATGGCGCCGGTGGCATCCATGCCGATGAACACGTCGTGAGCCGTGTCGACGACCAGTCGCGCGCGGCCTTCGCTCTCGGCGACCCGCTTCAACGCTTGTTCGCGCTCGGCGTCGACGAGCGCGACGAGCACCAGGTTGGCGGCCGCGATCGCGAACTGTTGCTCGTCGAGCGCCCAGACACGGGCCGGGCCGACGTGCTCGAGGCAGAGTACGCCCAACGTGCCCTGGCTGTGGTGCCACGGCACGTCGAGCATCGCGCCGATGCCGTGCTCCTCGAGGTAGGTCGTCGAGAACTCCCGCGTGCGCGAATCGGTTCTCGCGTCGTCGGCAGCGATCACGCGCTCGGTGTCGAGCGCGGCGAAATAGGCCGGTGCCTCCGTGCGGCGGATGCGCGCGCCGCGGCAGTGCGTGTTCGAGGAGCGCTGGTAGAGGCCGATGCAGACAATGGCATCGCGTCCCTCGATGAAACGCCACGCGCCGACGCGCTCCACTTGCAGGGCTCGCGCGCAGACCGACAGGATGTCCTGCAGTCGATCGGTGAACTGCCGGCCCGGCTCGGCCGCTCGAGCCGTGACCTCGGTCAGCGCCGCGCGCTGGCCGAGCAGCCGTTCGTCGGTCGCCATGAGCGCGCGCTCGGCGGCCACCTGGTCGGAGATGTCCGTGAAGACCGTGTACACCGCGGGCTCACCGTCATAGGTGACGAGTCGCGCCGAAGCGAGCGACCAGAAGGTCGTGCCGTCGGGCCTGCGAAGCTCGATGCGCAGGTTGTCGACGCGTCCTTCGGCCAGCAGGCGGTCCTTCAGGAGTTCGCGCTCGGCCGGATTGACGTAGTAATCGGTGACGTTCATGCCAAGCGCCTCGGCCCGCGGGACACCAAAGAGCTCGGATGTACGTCGACTGCTCGCGACGACCGTGTTGTCGCGAATGCGACTGATGACGACCGGCACCGGGCTCATGTCGAAGAGGGAGGGCAGCGGCGCGGGCGGTCGTCGCCTGGCGCGTCGCGGGCGTGGCGTTCGCTTGGAGCCGGTCCGGCGCGGCGCCTCATCCTGCGGCATGGTTGAATCCAACGGGACCGTGCGTTCTGCCCCGGTACTCCGAGATTGTGGCACGAACGTCGGGGGGGGATTCGACTCGTGTCTCGCCCTTGGCCGGCCCTCGCCTCGGCACGAGCTGTCCACGCCAGGATGAACGCTCGGCCTTATTCAGCCTTGAATCTGCGTCGAGTGCGGTGGGTGACGCGGCCCTGGAAGCAGCCCAACGCCGAGCGCCGAAGCCGTAAAGATAGAGCGCCAGGATGACGCCACGAGAACGCGCAGGTGTTGTCGCGCAGCCTCACCACTGGGCACCGCTGAACGCCGACCGCCGACTGCCGATGAGCTACGGTGAGACTGATGGCTCCTCACGCTCGACCGGCGAACTCGCGGGTTTCGGTGTGGACCTTGACCTTCTCCCCTTCCTTGATGAAGAGCGGCACCCGTATTTCGAGGCCGGTCTCGAGGCGGGCGAGCTTGGTCACGCCGCCGCTCGCCGTGTCACCGCGAACACCGGGCTCGGTGTAGGCGACCACGAGCTCGACATGGGGAGGAAACTGCAAGCCGATCGGATTCCCGTTGTACTTGTGCACCTGCACGAGCACGTTGTCGACGAGCAGCAGCCGATCGTCGCCCACCACATCATCGCGAAGTGTCAGCGTCTCGAAGGTCTCCTGATCCATGAAGTGATAGCCGTCGGCGTCGGAGTAGAGGTAGCTGGCTGTCACCTGGACCAGATCGGGCTCACTGAATTTTTCGCCCGCTTTGAACGTCTTGTCGAAGACCGCACGGGTCAGCAAATTGCGCATCTTGACCCGCACGAGCGTCTGTCCACCGCGCGCCGTTGGACGTGAAATGTCCACGTCGAGACAGTGGTAGGGTGCGTTCTCGAACTCGAAATACATCTTGCGCTTGATGTCGATGGCTTCGATCAGTGCGGGCATGGGTGAGTGAATCCGAAGTCGAGACGATCAGCGCGGCGCCCGTCGCCCGAGTCCGGCTCCAGGCGGACAGGAGCCGGACCACGCGCAACCGAACACATGACCGCGGGCCGAAGGAGAGCGATGGCGGTACACGTCAGTCCGTCGACTCCCGTCCCCGCAGCCGCTTCACCTCGCTCCGGCGCTTCTTCGCCGTGAGCCGAGCCTCGCGTGCGGCAGCTTTGGGGCGCGTGGCCTTGCGTTTCTTGGGATTGGGCGCGGCGCGCCCGACGAGATCGGCCAGTCGCGCGCGCGCGGCGTCGCGGTTCTTTGCCTGCGTCCGGTGCTCGCGGCTGTCGATGACGAGAACGCCTTCTTCGGTGACGCGCGAGCCCGCTAGCGCAATCAGGCGATCCTGGACCGCCAGTGGGAGCGACGAGCGTCGGATGTCGAATCGCAGCTCGACCGCAGTCGAGACCTTGTTGACGTTCTGCCCGCCCGGGCCCGACGCGCGGACGAACCGCTCGTCGAGCACATCGTCCTCGATCCGAAGCCCGGGCGCGATGACCAGTACCGGCAGAACCGTGTCCCGAGCTACTTCTTTTTCTTCTTAGGCTTCTTGACTTCCTTCTTCATCGACGTGCCCTTGCTCATGTGACCTCCTTTGGTCGGGGAAAAGCATCTGCTTGGCCCCATAGTGTACTGCGAACCGACGCTGGATGCGCGGGGACGCCTTCGTCCTCAGCGACCGTGAGGGCGTCAACGACCAGCCGATCGAACGGCCTCGTTCGAGCGGAAGCGGAAAAACCCGCCTTGATTGAACGTCGCCCCGGCTTGCACGCGGCTGATGTTCCGAAGGAACGCGATGTTGTAGTAGTCCTGACCGTGGTAGTAGCGCACGAAGAAGCCCCAGCCACCGTTGTTCCACGGGAAGCAGTCGATCTCCGCCTGCTTGATGACGGGCGACACGCCTTCGGGCGCGCCATGAATGAACCGCAGAAGGCCCGAGATCTCGGCGCGACGGCCACACCAGCGCCACCCGCGCGACGCGGTCGCGAACCCTACCTCCTCGCGAAGTCGACCGTACTGATCGACGATCCGCTCGTCGACCCACGGCCGCGGGTGATACTCCACCTCGAACCGCACGCCCCACTCGAGTCCCGACCAGCCGGCCTCGTCCAGATAGTTGCGCCGGTAGTTGCCCCCGACACGCACATAGTTGGTCGAGAAGCTGCCGTCCTTGGTATTGACGGCTCTTGGTGCGCTGCCGGGCACTTCGACGCACTCGTCGCCCCTCCCGCTCGGCACCTCGTTCGTGTACAAACATCCATCTTGGCCGTTCGAGTGGTGCCCGACGACGACGTGAGCCTCGTAGAGCGAGACCGTCGCGACGGCCGATTGCCTGAAGCTCGTCCAGGCGGACGAGCGCTGGGCGCTGGTCATCCGGGCGGCCTGGTCCAAGTTGCGCGCCCAGATCATCTGGAAGTTTCCCCGCGGCATATACGAAGGGGTGCGGACCGGAGCCGACCGCTCGTTGAACATCCGAATGCGCACGGCGGGTGTACCCGAGATCGCGAACGCGAAGGGCCTGACCTTCTGGCGGGCGCGCAGGCGGGTGACGTCGAGGAGGTCCGTGTAGTTCTGATACGCGATGAGGTGCGGAAAGATGTTCGCCTCGAAGCGGGTATCCCCCCGGAACGCGGTGAAGACATCGGTCCCCTCGAGAAACGGAACGATGGGCTGGGCGTTGGTTTCGCTGGTGTTCGGCCGTTCCTGCGCCGCAAGCGGCACCGCAAGGCCGATTGCCAGCAGCAACCCGCCGATTGCCCATCCGCGTGCCGCGAGACGTTGCAGCATCAGACCTCCCACCACACGGCGTGACGCCTCAGCGCGCCGAGCCGCGCGCGAACTTCCTATCCGCTCACAAGACCCGGTGCCCCTCTGTTGGTGTGGCGCGCCGGCGTGACGTTTCATGCAGCATTTTGCACGAGAAAGGAGCCAGCGGCTTGTCCCTCCTCGAACGACGACGTTACCGTCGTCTGGGGGATCCGACCTTCATGCCGGCGATCACGCTTTCGAGGTCTTCCGGCGATCCGCTGGACGCCTGGCTCGATCGGTGTCAGGCCGAGCTGGGCACCGGGCGATCCGACGTGGACGCCCTCACGTCGTTGCGTGCGCTCAAGAGCGACCTGCCGAGGGTGTTCTTGCGCAGTCAGCGCGAACGGGCGCAGGGGATGTTGACACGTCTGCTCTGCCGGGCCGTGGCCCGCCGTTGGCGATCTGCCGTCCAGCTTGCCCGAGTCGTCGAGCTCGTGGCGCGCGACTTCGACGAATCGTGGCGTGAGGAATGGGAGGCGGTGGCCTGCGCCCTGTTCGACACGCCCGCCGGGCCCGACGGGCGCGTCGATCCTGCACCGGCCGACGTCCGAGCCGAACGGGCACTGGCGGCGATCGAGCGAGAGTTCCCGAACCCGAACCTCCAGCTGCAGGATGTCGCGCGCCAACTCGCGCTTTCGGCCTGCCGGCTCACGCAGCTGCTCAAGCGCGAGACCGGGACCACGTTTGGGGCGCACCTGCACCGTCGGCGCGTCGCACAGGCGTGTGCGCTGCTCGCCGATCGGACGCTCAGCATCAAACAAATCGCCGACCGCGTCGGCTATCGTACGACCACGCAGCTCGGCCGTCAGTTCAAGCGGCACACTGCGCTGCAGCCGTCCCGCTATCGACAGACTCTCTGTGCAGTCCGTGCCGCCTCGCCGCGACCGACTCCCACCGCGACACTTCTGGTGATGAAACAACAGAACGAGCGACCGATCGCCGAGACGACCGCCTCGCTCGGCTCTAGCCTGAGGAAGTAGGCGACGGGAGAGCCCGTCGGCTCGTGCCCAGGCGCGTGCCGTTCGCATCGCTCGCGACGGCAGGGCGGTCGACCAGAGGCGCCTCGGCCCGAGCGGGAGGCGGTGGAGCGATGCGGTCGATCGTGTGGCGGAAAGGTCGTTGGTGGTCGATGGCGATTCTCGTGAGCGGGTTGTCGCTGGCGGTGTCCGAGACCCGCCTTCGAGCGCAGGCGGCGTTGCACGCGTCAGGTGGCGTGCTGCCGCCCAGCGAACCCCAGCAGACCGTCGAGGAGCTGGCCGCGCGGGCCGCCCGCGGCGCGTGGGACACGTTCAGTACGACGATGACGATTCGCCGGCGAATGGTGGCGGCAGATGGCTCCGCCGTAGGACCAGCCCCAGTGACCGAACGGTATCGCTGGGCGCGCACCAAGACGTCAACCGGCTGGAAGAGCATCACCACGGTTACGCCGGCGGCCGGACCGACCGTGCGCACGTCGACGGGGACGACGACGATCGAGCGTCCAGTCACCGTGGCGCGGATGGAGGACGCCGAAGACGGATCAGCGCCAAGGCTGTGGGACAGCCGAGGGAATGAGGTGGCGTTGCCGCCGGCCACAATCCGCGACCGCACCGAAGGCGAGTCGCCGCTCGCGGCACTCAGGGCGGCGGTGCCCGGTGTGTCGCGGCCAACCCACGCCGTCGGCCGCGGATGGATCGACGGGTTCGTGATGACCGCCAAGGGGCGCAGCGATCGGCGCCAGTTCTTTGAGCGGCACTACGGGCGCCCGAAGGGCGTAGCGGCCGGTCTTCAGCGCTACGTGCGCCGGGAGGGCGAGGTCGAGCACGAGGCGCTCGTCGACCACCGCGAAGGTGTGATCGTCGCGGCCAACGTGGCTGAGCGCGGCGCGCTCGTGGAGCACAGCACATTCACCTATCAGCGGTCCGCCTCGGGCACCATCGTCAAGCGCGGACTCCGCCTCGAGCGGCTCGCGTCGCCCGAAGACGGCACGCGCCTGGTCACCGAAATCGAGTACAGCGACATCCGGTTGTCGGAGGGGGGTGCGCGATGACCCGCCAGAGAGCGAGCGGCCGCCTCGCGGCCGTCGTCGGTCTCGTGCTCGCCGGGCTTCTCGTTCCAGGTGCCGCCGGCGCGCAAGACCGCGCGGTGGCGTTCCTGCACGGACTCCAGTCGAGCCCCGAGACCTGGGAGGGTGCTGCGGCGCGCCTCGGGGCCGCGCTCCGGCTGACGCCGTCGCTGCCGCACATGTCGTCCCGGGCGCCCTACGAACAGCAGGCGGCAGAAGCGCAACAACAGCTCCACTACCTACCTGCCGAGACCGTCGCCGTCGGTCACAGCAATGGCGGTGTCGTCGCTCGGGAGTGGAGCAAGAGTCGATCGCTTGCGGGCATCGTGACGCTCGGTACACCGAACAGCGGCGCTCCCCTCGTCGAAAACCTCCTTCATTACGCGGCGTTCAACTCGCATCTCATGTCTTCGATCGTCGGTGTGTACAACGGCTTCGCCGCCGGGTGCTGCGACTACACCTTCCTCCTGTCGGCGTACCACGTGTACTGGAGCCTGACGCACGACTTTTCGTACTACTCGCTGCGTGACGTGGCCACGATGCTCGGGATTGCGGCGGGTGCCCCCGTGGCACCACAGATGACGCCCTCGTCTCCGTATCTGGCCGCGCTGAACTCGCCGTCGAATCTCGCGCGCGAGAGCCAGAGTGTCCCCCTCCGAGTCGGCCTCGTGTCGATCGCTCACAACTTCTACTGGGGAGGACCGCTGCGAGCCGCGTTTCCAGACCACGGCGATTGGCTCGCGCTCGTCCGTGACATCGCGAACGTGACCATGGTGAGCTCGGCGAGCTATCTGTACGCCGTCGCGCCAGGCTGGGACTTCTGGGCGCACGAGACGGCCAACCGTCTCATGTACAGCTCCTCGCACCTCATCTTCCAGGACGAATTCTGGTGCCAGGCGGTGTCGTGGCCCGGGTTCGGCCAGTGCTGGCAGAACGACACCATCGTGCCCGTCTGGAGCCAGGTCTATCCTGGCGGACTGTCGCTCGTCGTCAGCTTCGACGGTCCCGCGCACGTGCAAGAGACGAGGATGAGCGACGACATCCTGCAGGCCGTGCTCACGCACTATGCGGCGATTCCGAGGCGTGAGTCCGATCCACCGGGGCCAGACGCCGATCTGGTGGCGTACGAGCACATCCACTTCCAGGTGGCCACGCTCAGCGTGACAGGTGACGTGCCATTTGTCGGATGGGACTGGAACGATCGCCTGTCGTCGGTCCATGTGCCGCCCGGGCGGACCGTGGTGCTCTACGAGCACGCCGAGTACGGCGGTGAATCGCTCACGCTGACCGGCGACGCGGCGGATCTGCGCGACTATCCCGGGCCCGGCATGGATGGGACCTGGAACGATGCGGTCAGCTCGATCGTGGTGCAGTAAGTGGCTGGTCACGCAGACGCGAGCGCGCGTCCAGAACCGCCGAGGGTCGTGGCCGTGGTTGGTCTGATCGCTGCCGGTGCGCTCCAGTCTTCGACCGAGCCAACGAGTGTCCCGCCCGTCCCCATCCGGCTGGCCGAAGCGGCCGGATGGGGTGTGCCGGCCGTCGATGCCGACGCCGTGTACTACCTGACGAGACGTCACGAGCTGGTCGGTCTCAGCCGGTCCGGAGACGGCGTTCGATGGAAGGCGGTGTTGGACGAGCACGGCTCGCCAACGGCGGGAACGGCGATCCTGCCCGTCGGGGAGCTCGTGATCGCTGGCGACTACGATGTGTTCGCGCACGACCGTCTGACCGGGAGGCGACGCTGGCGATTCAGCCCGCCGATCGGCCACGGGGTCGGGCACTACTTGAGCGATACCTCGGCGGCCGGTCTCGTCTTCACCGGATCGCCTTCGGGCCGCGCGTATGCCGTCGAGGCCGCGACCGGCCGACTCCGGTGGGTGAGTGAGCCGCTTGCCCCGGCGGGCGTGGTCTCTCCACCGATACTCGCGGGCGAGGGGATCGTCGTGGGCTATACCGACGCGAGCCGCGCGCCCCAGAGTGGTGGCATCGCGCTCCTCGACATGGGAACCGGGACTCGGCGATGGCAGGTGTCGTTTGCCGATGACCTGCCCGTGCGGGCCGCCGGGTTCGGCGGCGGTCTCATGGCGTTTGGAGACATCCTGGTCGCCGCGACCGGTGACGGAACGATTCACGCCTTCGACCAGGTCACCGGGACGATTCGCTGGACGCGCCCGCCCGTCCAGCTCGAATCCGCCGGAGGGGGCAGGGATCACCGGGCCGAAGACGTTCGACCGATGACCGGTCAAGGCCGGACGCTCGTCGTGGGATCGGTGACCGGCCAACTGAGTGCCCTCGATGTCGACACAGGGCGGGAGCGTTGGCGGTTCTGGGCTCCGCACGAGGGATCGATCGGATTCGGTTTGAGAAGCGATCGGGCCGCGGTGTACGTCCCGTACTTGTCGGGACGGATCATCGCCGTTTCGCTGTCGACCGGATGGAAGCTCTGGGGGGTCGGTGGAACGGCCTTGCGGTTTTTCTGGCCGCCTGCTGTCCATGCGCACGGTCTGTACAGCTCGACCGACTCGGGCTTGTATTTCATTCCTCATGCAGCGGCAACCGTTCCTTGATCGGTCGCAGAGGAGGTCACCGATGGATCGCCGAACCCGCGTCGTGGCTGCGCCCGTTGCGGCGTGTTGCGCTCTCATGATGGCGGCGTGCTCGAGCGCTCCTTCGTCAACCGACCCGTATCACGGCACGTGGACCGGCACCATCGTCGATCGGATGGCGGGCGGCGGGTCGCTCCGTGTCGAGCTCCGTGCGAGCGGGGGCACTGAAGGCTCGTGGACGGCGACGGTCGGCACCGCCGGCATGAGCGGCACACTTGCAGCAGCGGGCTCCGTGGGCGGGGAGCGAGGTTTTGCGGCCACCTGTCGACCCCAAGGATCCATGCTGTGGGTGACCTCCGTGAGTGGGAACGCCTTGACCGGCACGTATGTGACGGCCAACTGCGGCAATCTGTCCGGCGGCAGTCTCGACCTGCGACGCCAGTAGGTCGCGTGCGCAGGCGATTGCTCATTCAGGGGCCCTCGTCACGGATCGGAATGGCGATCCTTGCAGCCTGCGCACTCTTCACGATCGGGTGCGGGCACGAGGCCTCGGTGCTCGCCCCGAGTCCTCTCATCCCCCCTCGTCTCACGCAGGAACCCGCGCTCGCTCCAGGGTCGTATTGGTTGGAGGTCTCGGCCCCCAGCATCACCGATTCCTCGCGCACGACGTGCCACATCGTGGCGCTCACGCCGTACGGCACCTGGGTGACGACGCCGGTGCAACTCGAGCGCGTGGGGACGGAATGGGTTGCGACATCGCGTCCTGGGTACGGGTCGATCGACCTTCGTTTCCACCCTGCGGCGCCATCCAGTGCCCGCGGCGTTCCGCTGGTCGGAATGCTTCGAGGTGCCGGCCTTGACGCCAGCCCCGCTCCTATCCGTCCTGCACAAGACGTCCAGGTCGACGTCTCCGGCCCGGGCGATCTGGCGGGAGCCGGCCTGAATGGCTTCGTGTCGCCTCTCGGCACCATCGTCACCGGCTACCTGGCGGGGACGTTGACGTTCCGCGATCGATTCGGCATCTTCGCGACCTGTCCAGCCGCGCTGTGGGCGCTCCGCCCGTCTGATCGTCTCCCGCCAGGCTAGCGGGTCGTCTGACCTCTCTTGGAGCCTGCCACCCGGGTGTCTCACCGACCTCGATGCGACGCTTGGGGTTGCCATCCTTGCGGTCTCTGTCTTTTTCCGTCCGGAACAGGACCGCCCACGGTTGATGAAACCAATTACCTGTACACTCCGTCCAACTGTGCGGGCGTCGACTGCCGCAACGCCGGAGGCTCCACTCGAGGTGGCGTCCCGGGGGCGATCGGTTTCCCGGGCTTACGGTCGACCCGGGCCCAGCCGATTTTTCAGCTGCTGCGGTCTGCGAGTCCGGCGACCGCTTCGAGGACGACAACGTGGCCGACGACTTGAAGGACGATCTGGCGTCGCTCCGCCTGCCCCCGGAAGAAGGGCGCCGTTCGCGCAGGCGCAGACCGCGGGTGTGGTTGGTGCTCGGGGCCGTGGTGCTTCTCGCTGCCGTCGCCGCGTGGGGCGTGAGCACCCGAGCGGTAGAGGTCGAGGTGATTACACCGACCATCGAGGCGCTCGCCCCTGCCGGAGCCCCGGTACTGACCGCATCCGGGTACGTCGTCGCTCGGCGACGGGCGGTCGTCTCCGCGAAGATTCAAGGACGGCTCGCCGAGCTCCATGTCGAAGAGGGGGCTCGCGTCGAAGAGGGCGCGATCTTCGCCAAGTTGGAGAGCGCGGATTTTCACGCAGCGGTCAGACGTGCGCAGGCGCAGCTCGAGCGCGCCAACGCGCAAATCGTGACGGCTGAAGCCCAAGTGAAGGCGTCGAGTGCGCAAGTGCGCCGCACCGAAGCCGACCTGGCCGAAGCCCGGCGACAGCTCGGTGTGTCCGAGCGCCTGTCGGCCGACAAGCTCATTCCGACCGATTCGCTCGACGCGGCGCGGAGCCGCGTGGCAGTGGCCGACGCGGCCGTCACACAGGCGATGGCGGAACTCGACCGGGCCCAGACCGACATCGCTCGAGCGGAGGCCGAGCGCACGCAAGCGGAGGCCGAGGTGCGCTACAACGAGGCGCTGTTCCAGAACACCAACATCCGCGCGCCCTTTACCGGCACTGTCGTTCGCAAGATGGCCGAAGTCGGTGAGAGCGTCGCGCCCATCCCGCCAGGCGTCAACATCTCGACGGCCTCGGGTGCCATCGTCGCGCTCGCGGATCTCGACACACTCGAGGTGGAGGTCGACGTCGCCGAAGCCAACGTCGCGCGTCTCTCGCAGGATCAGGCCGCGGAAGTCGTCGTGGAAGCGTTCCCGGACAGCAAGTACAAAGGAGTACTTCGGCAAGTGATCCCGACCGCTGACCGCACCCGGGCCACCGTCATGGTCAAGGTGACGATTCTCGACAAGGACGCCAATCTCAAGCCGGAAATGAGCGCCAAGGTGACCTTTCTCGAGCCGGCGCGCCCAGATTCTGCCGCAGCGGCCGACAAGAAGGCGATCGTCGTGCCGCAGGCGGCCGTCGTCACCCGAGACGGGGCGACGCAGGTCTTCGCGATCGTGAACGACGCGGCTGTCGCGAAGCCGGTGAAAACCGGTCCGACGCGGCAGGATCGCGTGGTCATCGAGGAAGGGCTGGCCGGCGACGAGCGTCTCGTCGCGCGGCCGAGCGACGCGGTCCAGCCCGGCGTCAGGCTGCGGACCAAAGGGTGACCGCGGTGATCAGTCGTCAGCACTGCAAAGAAGAGGGGCACCGGCGGCGTCGGGAGCGGCGCGGATCATGACGGCCAGCGACTCGTCTGCGATCGTCATCGACAACGTACGGAAGGTCTACCAGCGCGACGTCCAGCAGATCGTCGTGCTGAACGGACTCTCGCTCGCGGTTCCCGAGGGCGAGTTCGTCGCCTTGATGGGGCCCTCGGGCTCCGGCAAGACGACCCTGCTCAATCTCATCGCGGGGATCGATTACCCGACTTCGGGTCGGGTGATCGTCGCGGGCACGGATGTCTCCGAGCTGTCGGAGGGCGAGCTCGCCGTCTGGCGAAGCCGACACATCGGATTCATCTTCCAGTTCTACAACCTGATTCCCGTGCTGACGGCCGTCGAGAACGTGGAGCTGCCGCTGCTCCTCACGCGCCTGTCCAGGCGTGAGCGTCGCGCGCGCGCGCTCACAGCGCTTCGAATCGTCGGACTGGCCGATCGGTCGAGCCACTACCCGCGTCAGCTCTCTGGCGGCCAGGAACAGCGGGTCGCCATTGCCCGTGCGATCGTGACCGACCCGACCGTGCTCGTGGCCGACGAGCCGACTGGCGATCTCGACGCCAAGAGCGCGGAGGACGTCCTCAATCTGCTGGCGACGCTCAACCGCGACTTCCGAAAGACCATCATCATGGTCACGCACGACCCGCGCGCGGCCGCCTACGCGCACACAGAGCGACACCTCGAGAAGGGCGAGCTCTCCCGGTCGGTCACCCGACACTAGGTGGTCTCGTGAAGTTCGTCCCTTATGTGCTGAAGCACTTGCGCCGCAGCTGGCTCCGCACGGCCAGCACGATTGTCGGCATGGCGCTTTGTGTGTTCCTCATCTGCACGCTCCAGACGATCCTCGTCGGGTTCGAACAGGGCGTGGCGGGCGCCAACCCAGGCCGTCTCGCGACCAGGCATGCCGTGAGCCTGGTCTTCAACATGCCGTACGCCTACCGGGCGCGCATCGGCGCCGTCCCGGGCGTGAAGCGGGTCGCTCAGACCAACTTCTTCGGCGGTCTGCCTGGTTCGGGCGGGTCGCAGGACTTCGCGAACTTTTTCGCCAACTTCGCCATCGACGCCGAGCCCTACTTTGCGATGTATCCGGAGTACATCGTGCCGCCCGACCAGATGCAGGCGTTCATGAGCGATCGGCGCGGCGCCATCATCGGGCGCGCGCTGGCGCGCAAGTTCGATTGGGATTTGGGCGACACGTTCACGCTGGAGAGCTTCATCCCACCGTACCGAGTCGGCAAGCCGTTCGAGTTCGTCGTGCGCGGCATCTACGACGCCGATCAGGTGCGGTACCCCGGCACCGTCGAGTTGCAGATGTTCTTCCATAGCGAGTACCTCGACGAAGCGACGCGGAAGCGCGCCGGCGTCGGGACGTTCATGGTGCAAGTCAACGATCCCGCGCAGGCGGCCTGGATCGCCAAGGCGATCGATGATCTGTTCGAGAACACCGATGTGCAGACCAAGACCGAAAGCGAAGCCGCGTTCCTGCAGAGCTTCTCCGAGCTTGCCGGCAACCTGGTCCTGCTGCTGAACGGCATCGGGCTCGCCGTGGGGTTTACCGTCCTCCTCGTCACGGCCAATACGATGAGCATGGCGGTGCGCGAGCGGCGGACGGAGATCGCCGTGCTCAAGACGCTCGGCTTCTCGAGCCGGCGCGTCATGGGGCTCATCCTCGCCGAGGCGGTCGTGCTCTCGGCCGTCGCCGGCTTCCTCGGTGTCTGGCTCTCGGGTACCTTGGTCGCCAACCTCGCCGACATTCCATTCCTCGGCGCTGCGCTGGCGCAGTTCCCGCCGCTGTCCCTCTCGCCTCGGCTGGCGATCACGATGTTCTCCGTGTCGGTCGTGCTGGGCCTTGGAGCGGGGCTCATCCCGTCGTGGACGGCGTACAGCGCGACGATCGTCGACACCCTGCGCGCTGCCTGAGACAGCCATGGCGCTGCCGCTGTCCTACAACACGCGCAACCTGCTGGTCAGATGGAGGGTAACGACGCTCGCCGTCGGCGCGATTGCGCTCGTCGTGGCCGTGCTCGTGGTCCTCATCGCCATGGCGAACGGCTTCCGCCTCGCGCTCCAGGCCACCGGATCGATCGAGAACGCCGTTCTGACGCAGCGAGGCTCGACCGGAGAACTCACCTCTGGCATCGACCTGGAGGACTCTCGGTCGGTCATGGTCGACGACCGGGTCGCCCGTGACGAGACGGGCCGTCCGATCGCCTCACCGGAGATCTTCGTCGTCGCGAGCCTTCCCAAACGTGACACCGGAACGCTCGTCAACGTCAGCTTGCGCGGCGTGACGCCGGCAGCCTTCGTGGTTCGCCAGGGGGTACGCGTCGTCGAGGGCCGGTTGTTCAGTCGCGGTCTGAACGAGATCATCATCGGCAAGAAGGCGGCGGCTCGCTACAGAGGCGTCGCGATCGGCGACCGCGTGCGCCTGCAGCGGCGCGACTGGCTCGTCACGGGCATCTTCGAAGCCAACGGCGGGGCATTCGAGGCCGAGCTCTGGGGCGATCTCGACGTGCTGGCGGCGGCGTTCCAGCGCCGCGGCGGGTACCAGTCGGTGACGCTGCGCCTCAAGGACCCGGCGTCGGTCACGGCCTTCAACGCGGAGCTCGAGCGGAACCCGCGCCTGCAGGTTCAGCTCGTCCAGGAGCGCAAGTACTACGACGACCAGTCGGCGCAGGTCTCCGGACCGCTGCTGGCGCTCGCCGTGTTTGTCGCGATCGTCATGGGTATCGGAGCCGTGTTCGGGGCCATGAACACGATGTTCGCGATCGTCGCCGCGCGGACCCGCGAGATCGGCACCCTCCGAGCGCTCGGTTTCTCACGCATCGCGATCATGATGTCGTTCGTGATCGAGTCCACGCTCCTGGCGCTTCTCGGCGGGGCCATCGGCTGCCTCATCGCCGTGCCGGCCAACGGGGTGTCGTCGGCGGCCGGTGGAGCCAACTTCGCCGAAATCGCGTTTGCCTTCCGCATCACGGCGCCGGTTATCGTCGCCGCGATGGCGATGGCGCTCTTCATGGGGCTGGCCGGCGGCTTCCTTCCCGCGTGGCGTGCCTCGCGCGTGCCCATCACCGCGGCGCTCCGCGCGTAGCGAGGGAGTTGCGGCTGCGCCTTTGATCGCAGGGCTTGAAGCCCTGCGGCACTTTCGGAGGGGGTGCAGTCCTGGAGTTGCACTAAAGCGAGTCCAGAAAGGCGAGTAGGGCAGCGCGGTCGGACTCGGTGAGAGTCTCGAAGCCGCGACGGGCCAGCTCGGCCTCGCGGCCGTGTCGGAGGATGGCCTGCTCGGTCGTGGGTGCCGAGCCGTCGTGAAGCAGGGGGCGCCGCAGTCGAAGCCCCCAGAGCGCGGGCGTGCGAATCTCGTCGGAAGCTGCTGAAGCCTGCGCGATGCCGTCGCCCGTCCCGACATCGTGCAGCAAGAGGTCCGAGTAGAGTGGCACGGGCTTTCGATCGAACAGGCGGTCGGCCGAGGGTCCCGTCATCAGGATCGGAACGTGACACGCGCCGCACCCGATGGCGTTGAAGACCCGCTCGCCCGATCGGACGTCATCGTTGACGTGCCCGCGGCCGGCTGGAGCCAGAAAGCGCATGAAGCTCGCAAAGTTGTCGATCCCGCGTCGCTTCGTGCGCGGGTCGGCGACGTCCTCCGGATCGGGGATCGGATCGCAGCGGCGCATCGCCTCGGGACCGACGCCGAACCCCGCCTCGTCCTTGAAGAGATCGTTCGTGATGCCCATCTCGTTTCGGTAGGCGTCGGCCCCGAACGCCAGAAGCGTCGCATGCTGGGCCTTCCAACCGAATCGGCCCACGCGCGGCTCGCCGCTCGCCATGTCACGCACGATCGCGGCGCGCCCGCTCACGCCGTCGCCGTTCCGATCGAAGGGATCGTCAAGCGCTCGTACGGTGTCGTCCGGGATGGCTTCGACGAGCCCCGCTCCGAAGAGCGGGATCGGGACGCGCCGAGCGATGATCGTCGCGCGGGGGGGAATGATGGGTTGGCAGCCGTGCGTGGGCACCGAGAAGAGATGAAAGAGCGTTTCGCCGGTGTCGTCGAGCGGCTCGAACTCGCCCCGGTCGTTGTGACGGCCCGCCCGGACCTCCGCGATCGTGCCCGAACCGCCGACCGCCGGGACGCTGTGGCAGGCGGCGCAGCTCGCGCCGTTAAAGGCGGGGCCCAGTCCCTCTTCGGCCGTCTCGACCTCCAGGAAATCGTCCAGCCCGAGCCGAAACTCCTCGAACTCGGACGGTGTGACGCCGGCGAGCGGATCCCCTGGACGAGGCCCTGCCACCTGCGCGGGCGTTCGCGCGACACCGCCGAGGCTCACGAGCAACAGCCAGACGGCGCCCAGACGCCACCCCGACCGATGAAACCAACGTCCGGCCATGGATTCGCTCCCCAGAACGATGCTGTGCCTACTCCGCGATGATCGTCCCGCGCATGAAGGAGTGCCCGGCGCCGCACAGCTTCGAGCACTCGAACGTGTAGCGACCTGGCTTCGGCGGGGTGAATCGGACCGTGCGCGCGCCTTTCCCGCGCTTGGGGACGAGCACATTGACCTCGGTCGCCAGGATCCGAAAGCCATGATTCGTGTCGTCGCTTCTCAGCCGGATGTCGATCGGCTCTCCCGCACGGACCCGGAACTCCGACGGTGTGAAGGAGAACCGCTCGGCGAAGACGTCGACGACACGCACGCTGTCTGGCGCGGCAGGATCGGCGGGGCTGACGGCGGCCGCAGAACCGGGTGCCACACCGCTCGCGCAGCCACTCAGAGCCAGGATGCCGAGCACGAGCCAGGCCGCGCCCGCGCGCGACTTCCCAACAGGTGGCATCGGTCGGCGTGCGATTAGAACCACCAGCCCACCCCGAGATTGAACGAGCGCGGCGCGCGAATCACCGTGCTCTGGTTTCGAAGCGCCACATAGTCGGCCTTGATGGCGATGTCGGCGTCCGGCCAATACGTCAGGCCGACCACCCAGGCGTCCCGATCGAACTCCCGAAGCGGCTGGTAGCCACTCGGCATCCGGAACTGCGTGTCGAAGTTCTCGTAGCGCACGAACAGGCCTAGGTCACCCCGAGCGCTTCCCGAGACGATTCGATACCCGGCCTCGCCGTAGAAGCCTCGCATCGCCCGGGCGATGCTCGGGTTGACGCCGGTCGTGCGCAACTCAGCGTCGTTCAAGGTGGCCGCGTTGTCGATCGTCACGTGCACGTACTGCGACCGTAGCTCGACGCGATCGCGCGAGAATCGGACGTCGGCTTCAGCCAGCGTGACGGGTACCTCGAAGCGCGGCCGGAACCGGAAGCCGGACTGGCCGGTCCACAGACTCGCCCCCACCGTCAGCCCCGGACGTCCCACGTACTCGACGCGGCCCGACGCGGCGGGGCGGCCGATGTTGGTCTCGGCGCCTTTCTGCCGTCCACCCCGAATACCCTCTTCCGCGCTGAACCGCGAGGCGTCGAGTGGTGAGGTGACGAAGCCGCGATAGCGCCAGCCCCGCCCAATCTCGCCGTGCACGCCGGCACCCACCTCGAACCACGTCGAGGGAATGAGGAACGTGTCGATGAACGGTCGCTCGACACCGTAGTAGACCGGCGGCTCGTGACGCTCGTTGATGATCCCCACCGGCATCAGGAGCATGCCGGCTCGGACGTTGAAGCTGCGGGACAGCAGGAAGTCCAGATAGGCCTGCTCGAGCTCCAGCTCGCCCGCCTCCTCGAGGCCCTCGACGAACGCGTGCTCGAGCTCGATCTCGCTGATGAACCGCACGCGGTCGCTGAAGCTATGAGTGATGAGGAGCACGAAGCGATGGAAGTCGAGCTGCCCATCGTCACCTTCCACCTTGTTGAAGTGGAAGTCCATGTAACCCGACAGGTTGGTCAGCGGCTGACTCTCCGCCGGACGGGGTCCGACGAGCGATCCCAGCCAGGCGAGCGCGACACAGACGGCGAACCGCGCCCCGGCGGAGACGCTGGACGCGCCGAGGGAATGATTTTGATGACTCAAAACACACACATTGAATCATCAAAATCGACTCGAGATCAAGTGCCGCCGAGCGACCCGGTCGCGAACCCCTCGGCTTACGGGCATTGGTTCGTCCCAATCTCGGGTCCGGCGATGGGATTGCCGTTGCAGAGCACGACCACCTTGGGATAACAGGCGAGGGGCACCGAGAAGGAGCGGGAGAGTGGCGTATGCGGGTAGTTCTGGACCGTTCCCGTGTTGGTGGCGTGATTCCAGCTTTCGATGTTGATATGTGCCTGCTGATTCGCCGGAATCGTGACGTGCACCGTGCCCGTCGGGAGCGTGAGCGGCGTGACGATCGTGGCCGTCACGTTTGTGCACGAGACATTCGACACCGGGACGCTCACCTGACAATTGGCCGTCTGGCCGCCGCTCGACACCGTGACGGTGGCCAGTCCTGGTCCAGGGAACGACGTCACGAATGTCGAACCGCTGCCGCCCGTCGGATCACCGGTCGGCGCCGACCACGTGTACGAGCCGGTCCCCCCCGAGGCGGTCAGTGTGGCCGGGTTCGTGAGTCCCACGACTTGGAACGCCGGTGAACACGAGAGAGGCGTTGGACCGCTGACGGTCACTTGGCATGTCGTCGAAGCGGCACCGCTCGTCAACGTCACCGTGTGAGTGCCGGTTGAGGGGTACGAGGTCGTGAACGGCGTCCCGGCACCCGATGAGGTCGACGCACCCGGGGCAGACCACATATAGGATCCTGACCCACCGGATCCCGTCAACGTGACGGATTGATTGACGGAGGCCGACTGGGTCGCTGGCGCGCACTGGAGCGGCGTCGGTGCCAGCGAGACGGTGACGGTCACCTGACAACTGATCGATCCACTTGCCACCGTGATGACGTTCGTTCCGACACTCGAGTACGACGTGGAAAACGACGTGCCGGTACCGGTCGTCGTCGTCGCATGAGGCGCTGACCAGCTGTAATTGCCCGTCCCGCCCGCCGCGGTCAGGGTCAAGACCTCACCGGTCACCACCGAGCGGGTCGACGGTCCGCAGGTCACCGCCACCGGCGGCGCCGTGACCACGATCTGACACGAGGCGGTGGCCATTCCGCTGGTCACGGTGACGGTGTGTGTGCCGGGCGCTGCGTATGAGGTCGAGAACGACGATCCGGTACCCGTGACGCTCGATCCGGCCGGCGCCGACCAGATGTAGCCGCCGGCGCCACCCGTTGCGGTCAGCACCGCGGCTTGTCCGGTGCTCACGGTCTGGGTGGGCGGTGCACACGCCAGGGGCAGCGGCCCGGTCGCGACCGTGACCCGACACGTGGCGCTCGTCGAGCCGTTGCTCACCGTGACGCTGTAAGTTCCGGCAGACGCGTAGGACGTCGCAAAGGTCTGACCGCTGCCGGCCGTGGTGGCCGCGTCTGGGGCCGCCCACGAGAACGGTCCGGCACCACCAGTTGCGGAGAACGAAACCGCCTGGTTGGGTGCCACGGTTTGCGTCGCCGGAGTACAGAGGATCTGCGGGGAGACCGGCGGCTGTGCGGTCGTGCAGGCGGACCCGTAGTCGACGACCATGCCCAACAGCAGCGTTTCCCCACCGGTGGCGGTCTTGTCGAAGGCGGAGATGTCGATCTGCACGCGTCCGCAGGTGAAGCCCGATTGATCGAAGGAGAAGCGTGTCTCACCTGCGCCGTGCGGCGGATAGTCGTGCGGCCCGGTCACCACGACCCGGTCCAGCGCACCCGCCACCGTGGCGCCACAGCCTGGTTCACGATCGTGGTGCGCGACTGCGACGAGGTGGGCTCCTCTTGGACCGGCGTCGGCAACCTGCAGGAACCACTGCATCATGCCACCGGTGGCGGTGACACAGCCGGACGGCCCCGAGAACGTCAAGCCGAGCGCTGGCGCGCTCGGTCCCGACGGCTCGGTCGGGAGGCTCGGCGCGTCAACGCTGCCGCCGCCCGCGGGGAGGTCGAGGTCGGCTTGCGTGTGAAGGCTCCGGAGCTCGGCACTTGGCGACGAGGGACCGGTGCTCGAGCACGCGGCAGCCGTACATGCGAAGAGCAGAATCGAAAGGCGTTTCACGATCGTGATCCCTGGGATGAGTCCGGAAGTGGATAGTCGGTCCAGCTCGACTATCGGCACCAGCCCGACAACCCTGCGGGTCCGCTCGACGCGGTGTGAAGATGCGCGCAGTGGTATGGAACGCGGACTGTGGGTCGTCAGCTCACAGTCAGAATGGTGGTCCGGTGCTCGAACTGAAAACCGGCGAGTGGGAACTACGAGACAGCGAAGTCGAGATCGTGTCAGGGATACAAGAGGGACCGGATCCACACGTCGACACCGCGGACATAGAGGACGCGGTCGTGCAACCGATCGGCGCGGCTCTTCCAGAACTCGATGCGATCCGCCCTGAGCCGATAGCCACCCCAATGGGGCGGGCGCGGCACGGGTTGCCCCTCGAAGCGCCGCTGCTTGTCCGCGTAGCGCTGCTCCAGCTCCTCTCGGGCGCCCAGCTCTTCGCTCTGTTCGGACGCCCACGCGCTCAGTTGATGCCTTCGCGGTCGGTCGGCGAAGTACGCATCGCTCTCGTCAGGAGGCAGCCGCTCTACCTCGCCTTCCACGCGTACCTGCTCCTCGGCACGCGGCCAGTAGAAGCAGAGCGCCGCCCGGCGATTGACCTCGAGCTCGCGGCCCTTGCGGCTTCGGTAGTTCGTATGGAACACGAACCCACGGTGGTCGACTCCGCGCAGGAGCACGATCCTGACCGACGGATGTCCCGTCACATCGGCCGTGGCGAGTGCCATGGCCACCGGATCATCTCCGGCTGCTTCGGCGCGCGCGAAGGCGTTGCGGAACTCGAGGAACGGATCGTCAGCTGACATGGGAGCGCGTGTTGGAGAAACGGGGAAGCGTACCACACGCCCGACGCCCAAGACCGTCAGCCCTGACGTGCGATCAAGAGGCGATAGGACATCGCGCCGCGCCGATACAGCCGCTCGAGCGCGAGCCCCGCATGGTGGGAGTCCATGAGCGAGCGCCAGGCCGCGCTCGGGACGAGGCCGCGGGCGGTCCGGTTCAGCCGCTCGAGCCATCCAATGCGCGCGAGCGTGCGTGGCCGGCACGAAGATGAGAGATCGAGATCGCGGATGAGAGTCAAACCCAGGCGCGCGAAGGTCTGTCGATACTGCGCCGCCGTCCACAGGGCCGGACACTGCCACCCGCGCTTGAACGTGTCCAGGTCGCGTTCGATCTCGGCGATGGCGCCCTGCTCGAGCGTGCCGCCGCCCGGGGCGTTCTCGACCGGCATGTCATCGACAATCACCAGCCGACCGCTCGGAGCGAGCACCCGTGCGAGAGCTGCGACGCTGCCCGCCGGCCGCGCCGCATGCGCCAGCGACTCGATTGCGATGACGAGATCGTAGGGCCCCGGTGGAGGGTCGTCATAGCTCTGCACGAGGAACCGGATGTGCTCGTCGAGTCCCCGTTCACCGACCGCCCGTCGGCCGGTGGTCGCTTGGTGCTGGCTCAGCGTGAGGCCGACGTAGAGCCCGCCGAGCCGCTGATGTAGATCGATCATCGTCCCGCCGAGGCCACAGCCCGCGTCGAGCGCCGTCAGTGGACGTTCGCTCGAGTGGGCGTCGAGGGCGTCGATCAGCATGTCGTGCAGGCGGGTCGTGGTCGGACGATTGCCGCACGCCGGGTCGGCCAGCGCCCGATGCACGGTCAGCGCCTCGTGGCCGCCTCCGTGGCCGAACAGGCGAGCCGCGGCGCTCCAGCGACCAAGGCGGTCGTAGTAAGTCCCAGTCGATGTCGTCATCGTCGCTGCTGAGCTGCCTGGGCCGTTGCGAGTCGGAGACTGGCTTCGTGTAGGCTTTTTACGGACGGCTGGTATCGGCTGAACGCCGACGCAGCGAACATTCGCGCCTAGAGCGCCGGAGTCGGGCGCAGTCTACCTCGACCCGGCCTGTCCGAGTCCGTCCGAGGGTCTACCTGGTGGGGGTCGGCTGCACAGCTCTGCGCGTCGTGGATGGCCGGGCGTGTCGGCTGGGCTTGGGCCTGGTCGCGTCCAGCTCCGGCCATGCCGATATGGCGACCCTCCGTTCGCCCGATAGAGAGGTCAGCGAGGTGGTCTGCCGGAAGCGGGCCGCGCCGAGGAGCGATCGAATCCGGTGACTGACTTCGAATCTCCGTTCGCCGACCGCCTCAGGCAGTATGCAGACGCGGCGATCACTGCGGGCCTGAACCTCCGCCCCGGGCAGCGCCTGCTCATCATCGGGCCGCGCACGACCGGCGGCGTGTCGCTCGAGGTTGCTCCGCTCGTCCGCCAGCTGGCCGCGAGCGCCTATCGGGCTGGCGCCCCGCTCGTCGAGGTGTTATGGGGTGACGAGCAGCTGGCCCTGGCTCGGCTCGAGCACGCCCCGGCGGAGTCGTTTTCGCTCTTCTCGGCCTGGCAAGCCGCCGCGCTCATCGAACACGTCGAGGCGGGGCACGCCGTGCTGTCGGTGTATGCCAACGATCCGGATCTCTTCAAGGACCAGCCGACTGATCGCATCGCGACCTTGCAGCAAGCGGCCTCGCGCGCCCTGCAGCCGTTCTCGGAGCGCGTCGGCCGTAACGGGACCAACTGGCTCGTGATGTGCGGGGGGACCGAGCGGTGGGCGGCCAAGGTCTATCCGGAGCTCGAGCCGCCAGCGCGGCTCGAGGCGCTGTGGGGCGCGATCTTTCGGATGTGTCGGCTGAGCGGCGACGGCTCGTCAGCCGCGTGGCAACGGCACCTCGAAGCGCTGGCCCGGCGGGCCGCCGCGCTCAACGCCAGGCAGTATCGGGCCCTCCGGTACCGCGGACCCGGCACGGATCTGGTCGTGGGGCTGCCCGAGGGCCATGTCTGGGTCAGCGGACAGTCGCTCAGCCTGAAAGGCGTCACGTTCGCGCCGAACATGCCGACGGAGGAAGTCTTCACGATGCCCCACAAGAACCATGTGGACGGCATCGTCACGGCCAGCAAGCCGCTCAGTCACGGCGGCGTGATGATCGAGAATATTTCCTTGCGCTTTGCCGGCGGACGCGCGGTCGAGGCTTCGGCGTCAGCTGGGGAGAGCGTGCTCAAGAGCCTCATCGCCTCCGACGAAGGGGCCGCGCGGCTAGGCGAGATCGCTCTGGTCCCGCACAGCTCGCCCATCTCGCAGTCGGGTCGCCTCTTCTACAACACGCTCTTCGACGAGAACGCCGCCAGCCATCTCGCCTTTGGGTCCGCCTACCGGTTCACCATGAAGAACGGCGAGGCGCTCGAGGAGCAGGCGTTTGCCGCCGCCGGCGGCAACTGCAGTATGGTTCACGTCGATTTCATGATTGGCCACCAGGCGCTCGAAGTCGATGGGATCCTGTCGAGCGGCGCGACCGAGCCGCTCATGCGCGCCGGCGAGTGGGCCTAGCGCGTCTCTGGTGCGGTCGTCCGCTTCCGAGGTTTGGGCCTTGGTCTGTGCCTGGGTCTTGGTCTCGGGTTGGACGACGGATCCGACCGAAGGCCCCGCGCGTCGCTCCAATACCCAGGCGCGAGGCCGCCTGGCGGGCTCTTGCGGCGCGGCTGGTATGATCGGACGAGCGGTGCGGGTCACTAGTGGAACGTATCCGCTGAATCAGTATCGCTTGCCGGAGCGCTGCGCCCGGACGCAAGACGCGAGGAGCGAAACTACTAGACAGTCTTGTGCGCGATGAGCAACGCTGCGAGGCGGGGTGCCCCGCGCGGCAGGCGGTCGTGATTCAGCGGTTTCGGCCACCAGGGAGGTGTGCGTGACGACGCGCCTACGTATGATGGCGCCGATTCCGGCGATCGCCTGTCTGTTGCTCATGTCCACTGGTGCCCCTGTCTCTGCTGCCACTTCGTCTGTCGGTGCGTCACGTCTGTTGGTGGTCTCACCGCCGGAGTTCCAGGATGCCTGTCGGGCCGACGTCCAGTTGGCGAAGCAGGCGGTCGAACGCTTCACGACCGGATCGGCAGCTGATCCATTGGCAGCTCTCGACGAGTACGACACGGCCGTGGCACTCCTGCTCGACGGGCTCAACCGGGCGGGGCTGGCGCGCAGCGTCCACCCAGACGAGGCGATGCGGACGGTCGCGGCGGCGTGCGAGAGCGGGTTCGAGAAGGCGTACACGGAGCTCACGCTCGATCGGGGTGTCTACGACCGCATGGTGGGGCTCGGTCTGGATCGGGTCGACGCCGCCACGCGACACTACGTCACCCGAACGCTGCGCGATTTCCGACGGGCCGGCGTCGACAAAGACGAGGCGACCCGCGCGCGCATCAAAATGCTTCGCGACGAGCTCGTCACGCTCGGTCAGCAGTTCGACGACAACATCGCCAGTGACGTCCGCACGCTCGAGGTGCTTCCCGAGGAGCTGGAGGGGCTTCCGCCCGACTATCTGCGCGCGCATCCGCCTGGGCCGAACGGCAAGGTCACCGTCACGACCAACAACACCGACTATCAGCCCTTCATGACCTACGCGCGCTCCAGTCGTGCGCGTCAGGCGCTCTGGACGCTCTATCGTCGGCGTGCGCACCCGAAGAACGGGCCCGTGCTGGCGCGCATGATTGCCGCGCGGCGCGAGCTGGCCCGCGCGCTGGGCTCTGCGACCTGGGCCGACCACATCACGGGCGACAAGATGATCGGCACGCGACAGGCGGTCGAAGCGTTCATCGACCGCATCGCGGCCGCGTCCGAGCGCCGCATGAAGAGCGATTACGCCACGCTGCTTGCCCGCGTCCAGCGGGATCGCCCGGAGGCGACACGGGTCGATGCGTGGGACAGCAGCTACTATCAGGAAAAAGTCAAGGCCGAACAGTACAAGTTCGATTCGCAGACCGTCCGTCCGTACTTCGAGTACTCACGCGTCAAACAGGGGGTGCTCGATATCACGGGTCAGCTGTTCGGCCTGACGTATCGCAAGGTGCCCGATGCGCCCGTCTGGCACCGTGATGTCGAGGTCTACGACGTGCTCGAAGGGGCGACGCTCCTCGGGCGGATCTATCTCGACATGTTCCCGCGCGACAGCAAGTACAAGCACTACGCGCAGTTCACGTTGACCAACGGCAAGCGGGGTCGGACGCTGCCCGAAGGGGTGCTCGTCTGCAACTTCCCCACGCCCGGCGCCGAGCCGGCGCTGATGCAGCATTCCGACGTCGAGACCTTGTTCCACGAGTTCGGCCACCTCCTGCATCACGTGCTCGGCGGGCACACGCGGTGGGCCGGTATCGCGGGTGTGGCGACCGAGTGGGATTTCGTCGAAGCGCCCTCGCAGATGCTCGAGGAGTGGGTCTGGTCGCCGACCACGCTGCAGACCTTTGCGAAGCACCACCAGACCGGAGAGCCGATTCCGGCGGACCTCGTGCTCCGGATGAAGGCCGCCGACGAGTTCGGCAAGGGCCTGTACGTGCGGCAGCAGATGTTCTATGCGTCCCTCAGCCTGCAGCTCCATCAGCGCGACCCGCAGACCCTCGACGTGCCGCGCCTGGTCGCTGAGCTCCAGGAGAAGATGACGCCGTATGCGTTCGTCGACGGGACGTTCTTCGAGCAGTCGTTCACGCACCTGAACGGCTATTCCGCCCTCTACTACACCTACATGTGGTCGCTCGTGATCGCGAAAGACCTGTTCACCGTCTTCAGCCAGGCGGGGCTGATGGATCGCGAGGCGGCAATGGAGTACCGGAAGCACATCCTCGAGCCGGGCGGATCGGCGCCCGCCGCCGATCTGGTCAGCGCCTTCCTGAAGCGCCCCTACGGTTACAAGGCGTTCGAAGACTGGTTGAACGCCAACTAGTGGACCGTACTCGCTGAAGTACTACTAATGCGGTGCGCCGGGTTGCGATAGGCCCAGCGGATCGGCTGTGGGGTCATGTTGTTCAGGCGGATGTAGCGACGAATCGTGCGCGCCAGATCAGCGACCGACGTGAAGATGCCACGCGCGAGGAGATCGCGCTCGATCTTGGCAAACCAGAGCTCGACTTGGTTTAGCCACGACGAGTAAGTTGGGGTGAAGTGGATGTGGACATTCGGATGCGCGACGAGGAAAGTCCGGACCGCTAGGGTCTTGTGCCTTGACAGGTTGTCGGCGGTGACGTGGATCTCGCGGTCAGCCGGCTGGCGATCGACAATCTCCGCGAGGAAGTCGACGAACGCGGTGCTCGTATGGCGGGGCACCGTCTGGCCGAGCACCTCCCGATTGGGTATTCAGCGCGGCAAACAACGGAAGTGCCGTGGCGGTAGTACTCGAAGCCGTGTCGCTCGGCGCGCCCGGGCGAGAGCGGCAGCACCGAGTCTAAGTCTCAGCAACATCGAGCTGTCGTCAGCGGATGATCGAACGGCTGAATATCGTCCGGAACGGAAGATACAAGGCAGCATTAGGAGGGGTGGTGACGGAACGCCCGTTATCAGACGCCGCGAAGGCCCCTTCCCCCTTCTCCCCCCAAGGCACAGATCATGACCGGCGCAGCGCCGGCTTCCTGTCGGGCCGGCGCGGTACCCGCCACTCATCCCGCAGGATCGTCCAGAGTCCCTGGTCGAAACACTCGCCACGTCGTCGGAACGACTGACGGAGGACCGCCTCCTGCCTGGCGCCGACCTTCCGCAGCGCGCCGTTGCCACGGCCGTTCTGCACGACCGCCCGCGCTTCCAGCCGGTGGACGTCCAGTTGTTCGAATGCGAATCGAACGACAAGCACCGCGCCGGTCGCGAAGATCCCGGAGCCCCAGAAGGCGGAGCCCAGAGCGAAGCCCCACTCGGCGGTTTCCATGCTCGTCCCAAACGCGCGTACCTGGATGAGACCGACGGCGGCGTCCATCCAGTCTGGGACGATACCGAAGCACACATGGCGCCCGGTGCGACGCTCCCGGTGAGTCCACTCGATGAAGCGCACATACCCTTCGACCGTCGTTGGCGGGGGCGAGAGGAACCGGGACACTTCATCGGTGGTCAGATGGGCGAGCAGCGAGGCCGCGTCGGTGTATCGCAGTTCACGCAAGGTCACGCCGGCGGCGGACAGGAACGGCAGGCGCGCCCGCCAATCCGAGGTGATCACCGTGGGCCGCGACGCCTCGCGCGACGGCACCAGGCTCGTGGTGTCGAACCAAACTTCAGGATGGGTAGTCATGGAAATGCTCTCCTCCTGACCGATCAGTTCGCGCTCGTGAGGACAGCCTGTGCGGTCCCCCAGACGATGTTGTCGTCGGAACAGGTCCCCCAGACGATGTTGTCGTCCAGGCTCGTGCCCCACACGATACTCGTGCCCCACACGATGTTGGTGCCCCAGACGATGTTCGTGCCCCACACGATGTTGTCGTCGATGGTCGTGCCCCACACGATGTTGTCCGCGCTGGTGCCCCAGACGATGTTGTCATCCGCGCTGGTGCCCCAGACGATGTTGTCGTTCCAGGCCACGTTGTGGGCGTAGATCTCCGTGCCCCAGACGATGTTGTCGTCCCAGACGATCTGATTGGCCCAGGCGAGGGTCTGGCCATCGATGACCGTGGTCTCGGTGACGCCGGTCACGAGCCAGTTGGTATTGACCGGAATGGTCGGGTTGATGGAAGCGGCCAAGGTCAGCGCGCCTGCCGGATTCAGCGCGCCTGCGCCCTGTGTCAAGACGTCGTAGGACGCGCCGCTGGCGTTCTGCATCGGGAACGCTGTCGTCTGCAGCATCGCCTTGATCGCGTTTGGCGGCGGCGCCGCGCCGAAGGTGGCCTTCGATTCCTCGAGCATCGCTGCCACCGTGCCGCTGACCACGCCCGCGGCCATGCTCGTCCCGCTCAGCATCAGGTACGGCCGGCCGCCCAGGGACTGCCGCAGCGACGGGAAGAGGGTGTGGAGCGTCTGTGACGTCGCTGCCGCCGCCACGAGGCGATGCCCCGGCGCGACGACATCCGGCTTCGCGAACGCGTCGTACCACGTCGGCCCGCGCGAGCTGTAATCGGCGACGAGGTCGTCGGACCGGCGCGTGGTGTCCTGTGTCTTGAACGCACCGACCGTAATCGCCGAGGGCGCGTTGCCGGGCGAGGTGATGCCCGCGTAGCCCGGCTGGCCGGTCAGGGGATTCATCCCGACGTTGCCGGCCGCGGCCACGACGACGATGCCCGCCCGCACGGCGCTTTCCACCGCCTGCACCAGCGGATCGGTGGCCGCTGGCTCGTAGATGGGGTGTCCGAGCGAGAGGTTGATGACGTCGATGCCGTAAGTCGCCTTGTTCGCGATGGCCCACTCAATGGCCTTGATGACGTTGCTCGTCGAGCCGACGCCGAAGCCGTCGAGCACGCGCAGGCTGACGTACGAGACGTTGGGGGCCACGCCCTTGATTTCGGCTTGGTTTCCGCCAATGAGCCCGCCGATATGTGTGCCGTGCCCGTGGGCGTCCATCGGCGCGATGGCCGGCGGATTCGCATTGCCGGTCGTGAAGTCGCGCGTCGTCTTGAGTCGCGTTGCGCTGCCGCCGTCCAGCAGCAGGCCGGAATCGATCACGGCCACCGTCACGCCTGCCCCGGTCCGGACGGTCGTCGAGGTGGCGCTCGTCGATGCATCGAGTGCCAGCGTACTGCGGAGGCTGTAGGGTGCGAGCGTCGCCGTCACGTTCTTCGCGAACTCCGAGGTGTCCGTGAACGTCCCCGGACCGCTGCTCCGGGTGGCCGTTGCACTGATGACCGCGCCGACGCCGACGGGCGCTGACACGGTCGCCGCGAAGGTGGCGTTCCCCGAGGCGTTGGTCACGACGTCGACCGCGCCCACGTAGGCCTGGCCTTCGCCGTTTGTCGATCCGTCGGCCGTCGCGCTGCTGAAGAACTCGACGCGGAAGGCGCTGTTCGCCGTGCTGTTCAACGTCCCGGTGACCTCGACCAGATTGCCGGTCGTGACCGCCTTGGTCAGCACAGGGTAGTTCTGCCCGTTGTTCGCGCCCGTGTCCGCGTCGCCGCTGTCGTTGGCCAGCACACCGCTGGCACCAAGGTCGATGCCCAACCCGGTGTTCGAGAATATCGAGTTGCCCAGCACGACATGGCTGCTGCCGTTCACGACCTTGACACCGGCCAACGCATTGAACGCGATCACGTTCCCCGCGCCAACGGCCGTGCCGCCGACGACGTTACCCGTCGAGCTTCCCTGAATCTCAACGCCGTCGTCCGAGCGATTACCACGATTGAGCGTGCCGCCCGCGTCCGTGCCGACGAAGTTGCCCTGCACGACGTTGTGCGACGTGTTGATCTCGATGCCTTCGTAGTTCTTCGAGATGACGTTGCGCGCCTGGGCGGTCGTGCCGCCAATCGTGTTGCCGCTGCCTGAGATGATGGCCACGCCGACGTCGACATTGCCGCCACCGGTCGACCCATCCGGATCGAGGCCGATGTAGTTGCCGCGGATCACATGACTGGTGACGCCGGAGCCGACGATCGTGATCCCCTCGTCGCCGTTGCCGGTGATGACGTTGCGGTCGTACGGACCGCTGCCACCGATCGTCGCCCGTGCACCTGCGAGGTCGATGCCGTCGTCCGTGTTGCCCCTGCCGGTGGTCCCGGTGCCGGCGGTGCCGATCCAGTTGCCGGCGACCGTGATGTCGTCGGCGCCGGACTTGATCTGAATGCCGTCGACCTTGAAGCGCGTGATCATCAGGCCGCGGATGACGCTGCCATCGGACGTCGAGCTGAGCACGAGACCCGAGGCGCCAGTGACGCCGTTGCCGTCCAGACGAATCAATGGCGTGCCCGCGAAGCCGGGCTGCGACGTGGCGTCGATCACGGTCGGCCCGGTGATGGACGGCAATGCACTCGTGACGGTGATGGTCTTCGTGCCGGTGCCGGCAATGTTGAAGCGGATGGTGTCTGCCCCCGCCTGCGTGTTGGCATCCGTGATCGCCTGGCGCAGCGAACCGGCTCCCGTATCGTTGGTGTTGGTGACCGTGTAGATCGTGCCCACCGCCGGCGCCGACTGCATCGAGGTCACCTGCGCGTCGGTTGACAGCGAGACGACGTCGGGGTGATTCCGCAGCGAACGCAGCAGCGATCGTGGCAGTTCGCCGGAGAAGCCCTCGATCACCGAAAAGTCCTTGCGCAGCCGTGCGCCCTGTCCCTGCAGGGTGCGCATGAGCCCGCGCTTGGTGCCCGGCTTCATCGTGATGATGACCCGCTCGATCTCGGTGTCATCGGCGCGGCTGAGACGCTCCTCGAGGTGTCGGTCCAGACGCTCGGCTCGGCGCTCGGATCGCTGCGCCCGTAATCGGCCTTGCGCAAGGGGGGAGACGGATCCCGCGGTCACCACCAGCAGCGCCATCGCCACCGCGTGACACCCGCGTGACCACCGGCGTCCCCGTCGGTTCGTCGGCAGGCCGAGAGCGATGAGAGCAAGAGCGAGCAGTTGTCTCTTGGGACCCCAGACGGCCTTCTGTCTTGCTGGGCACAATACAGCCGGTATCGTCATGCTCCCGTAGAGAGCAACCGGTAAGCCAGCTGTACCGTTCGGACCATCATGACTGCAAGGGCTTGGGATCAAACCAGCTTGCTGACTGGATCTAGCCGACGTCGGCCACTGAGCCTCGCTTTGACAGATGTACCCAAAACGAACACAAGTCCAATAATGGGCCCCGTTGAAGTACTCCAGGCTCTTCTATGTCACATGGATGGGAATTCAATCGATGGTCTCTACGTGCTGATATTGCACGCGTCGTTACGCGCTGCCAGCACCAGCGCGGATGCCCTGGCGCCGTGCGGAGTCTGTCGGTGGGGAAGAGAGGCGGGGGGCCCAAATCCTTCCTACAGTCGGCACGCGATCCGAACGCCGCGCCATGCGCACGGGACACACGTGGTGACGCGCGTCACTTTTTCATCGGCCTGCTACAGTATTTTCGGCTGCGATGGAGTACGTCGTCCTTCGGTCTTAGGCCTTCGGTGTTGGTCCGTTCCTGGGCCTTGGTGCGGCCTCGAGGCCTTGGTCCTTCGTCCGGAGCGGGGCGTTCAACGTCCAAGGCCGAGCAAGGGACGGACGAAGACGAAAACCGAAAGCGCCCTAGAGAGACGGATGAAGGGCCGAGGACAAGGCCTGACACCGCAGGAAATCGAAAGCGCCTCCCAGGAGCCAGCGAGGCTATACTGCCGGCCCATGGCCGCCTTTCACCCGGAGATCGTCCACTTCACGATCGCCCTCGCCTTCGTCGGCGTCATCTTTCGTCTGATTTCGCTCTCCGGCCGTCCGGTCTTCGCCGGCCCGCTCGCCGCGACCCTCATCATCCTCTCGGCGGCCACGAGCGTCATCGCCGTGCAGTCGGGTGTCGCCGCGCACGGCCCGGTGGAGCGGATGCCGGGTGCGCGCGCCGCCGTGGTCGAGCACGAGGAATGGGGTGAGCGGGCCCGCAACGCCCTCCTCCTCGCGGCGCTGGCCGAGATGATCGCCCTGGTGTTCGCCCGTTCCGCCAAAGCGAAAGTCACCAAGGGTGTGGCGGCGGTCGTCGGCATGCTGGCCCTCGTTGCGGTGTACGAGGCCGCCGAGCACGGTGGCGAGCTCGTGTACGGGTATGCCGGCGGGGTCGGGATTCGATCGGGCGATCCGCGCGACGTCGAGCGGCTGTTCCTTGCGGGTGTCTACCATCAGGCGCTCGCGGATCGGAAGATGGGACGATCGGAGCAGGCGGCCGAGCTCATTGCGTTGGCCGCCCGGCGGTTCTCCTCTGACCTGGAGGTGCGCCTCCTCGCCGCCGAGTCACACCTGCTCGATCAGAAGGACGCACAGCGCGCCATCGACGCCCTGGCCGCCATCGAGGTCCCGCCCGACAACCGGGCCCTGCGCACGCGCCGAGCGCTGTTGCAGGCCGACGCCTTCGAGGCCGGCGGACAGAAGGATGCAGCCATCGCGGTCCTCCAACCGATCATCGAGGCGTACCCCACGGCGACCCGCGTCAAAGACCGTCTGGCCGCGCTCAAGGAAAAATGATCGGTCCTTGGGGCCGCTTGCGCACGGCATCCCAAACACAGACGGACAGCCTGAGGACCATCGGCCGAGTGACCGCTAGCGTGCCGCCCGCACGCGCGGCAGGTCAGGCCCTTCGTCGGTCAAGGCAAGTCGCACCTTGAGCCACCAGCGTGGTTGCCAGGCGGCGGCAATGGGCACGCCGCGGAGGTACCCGTCGGTCCCGAACGCGATGTCGAACTTGGTGCGGGCGTCGGTTGCCAAGGTCCGGATCTCGAACGACGCGCTCACCGCGGGCGTCAGGTGCCCGTTCAGCTCGATCGCCTGCCGTCGTGACCCGCGGAACCGGAGCTCGTACGTCGATCGGCCGAACACGTAGCGAACCGGCTCGCGCAGCATCTGCCGGTGCTCGTGCTCGTCGAGCGGGCGTCCGGCGCCGCGCTCGATGAGCTCCGCCAGCGCCACGAGCAGACCGGGACGGGTGTCGGGAGACACCGTGGCATCGACAGGACGAGGCGTGGATGGATCGCGCGCGAGCCGAAGGAGCGCCCGGTCGACGTCGTAAACCGTCAGCACGTCCGTGGTTCGCACGCGCATCAGCTGGGAGGCGGCCCGGCCAGCTGACAGCTCGTTGCGGACGCCGTGGAGCACGACGTCCCGCTGGCCAGCCGCGCTGGTCTCCTCGTCGTACGACGTATCGGGAGAGCCCGTCATCATCGCGAGCACCGAGCCGCCGTCGGGGCCACGTTCCTCGGCCACGAATCCCCAGCGGTTGAGGGAGCGGGGCGCCCGGCTCGGATCGGTTCCTAGGAGCAGCTCGTACCCGCGTACACCGTCACGCCCGGCCCGCCATGTCACGCGAGCGAGCCCGATGTCGTCGCGCCCGACCCAGAAGAGCAATGGTCGAACCTGGCCGGACATCGCGTAGTGCCGCACGTCCACCGATGGCAGATCCGCTCCTGGCACCTGGAGCGGAGGAACGTCTGGCCGAGCTGCCGTCGGGGCCGCATGGCTTGCGCCCCACGTGAGGATCGCGACGAGGAGGGAAACTGCTCCGACGCGCATGGTCACCTCCTTGGAACGTGTGCACGAAGCGCACCAGGTCATAGCTCAGAGCGTCGCCCGTGGCCTTTACGCGGTGGGCACCGCGAGCTCGGGCATGGGTGCGGCCTTGAAGAGCTTCTGGCATGGCCACGCGATCAGGCGTGCGGCCCGTACCGACCGTGCGATGCGCGCCGAATCGGTCGCAATGCCGGTGCCGGCATACATCCGCCTGTACAGTTTGGAGAGGAGCACGAATGCGAGTCGGCCACGCCAGGACGTCACCACGCGTGAGCGTGCCCAGACGCGTGGCAACGCGTAGAAGGCGTTCCACGTGGCCTGCGTGCGACGACGGATCTCGTCGGCGGACATGACGGGGTGGGGCGTGAAGAGCTTCGGGCGTTGGCTCTGTGGAATCAGCCAGTGGCGGGTGATGGGGATGCCGTCCACCTTCATCGGACTCCGCTGTTCGGTCCGTTCCCACTTCTCGAAGTCGACCGTGCCGGGGAACGGCGTCAGCATGACGAACTGCGCAAACGCCACGCCGGCGCGGTCGGCCAACTCGGCCGTCGCCGCGAACGTGCTCGGCCGATCGCTTGGAAGACCGAAGATGAACGAGCCCAGCACGTGCACGCCGTGCGCGCGGAACGCCTGAAGCCGGTCGACCAGCGCGTCGCCGACGAGATTGAAGTCTTTGTAGACGTCACGCAGCCCCTCGGGCGTCACCGATTCGACGCCGATGAGCGCCCCACGAATCCGTGCGCGCGCCATGGCCGTCAGAAACTCCGGATCCTCGGCCGCTTCCATGGTGATCTGCGTGTAGAAGACCATGTCGCCCGGGAGACGCGCGAGACGCTCCATCAACTCAAACCGGGCGCGCCGAACGGCTTCCAGCGCCCGAAGGTGTGTCGTATCGGCACGCCGTGCCGCGCGTGCGAGGTCGTCCAGCGAGACGGGGTAGAAGTTGTCGTCCGCCAGCGCAATGAACCTGAAGCCGAGCCGTCTGAGCTCGACCGCTTCCTGGATGACCGCGTCCACCGGTGTGAGGCGTGCCTCCTGTCCGTCGGTGCGCCACACCGAGCAGAAGGAGCAGTGCTTCGGGCAGCCGCGGATGGTCTGAATCGATGCCCACATATAGCGATCCTTGGGCATCAGATCCCATCTCGCCCGCGCAAACGCCGACCCCTCGATCCGTCCGGCTTCATAGATCGACTGGGCCGAACCGGACTGGAAGTCGCGCACCACCGTGGGCCAGATCCGATCGCCGTCACCGCGCACGACGGCATGCGCTCCCCCCAGCGCATGGGGTTCGTTCGGATAGAGCGTCGCGTGAATGCCGCCAAAGACGACGAAGGCACCGCGCGAGCGGACAGCGGCGCCAACTTCGTATCCTCTCAGCGCGTTGCCGGTGTGAATGCCAATCCCGACCAGATCGCCCTCTGCAACCCTCGTGGGATCGAACGGCTCGAGCGTCTCGTCACACACAATCGGATCACCGACCGCAGGCGGCGTCGCGGCCGCGATCACGTAGAGCCAACGAGGTGTGATAACCGCCGTCCCAAACGAGATGTGGCTCGGATTGACGAGAAACACACGCATAGCGAAAGCCTCCAATCGAAGCTGACCGAGTCGTGGGTGATGTGGCGGCGCGTGGGGCGCGCGGTGGCGATGCGCCCGCGCGCTATCTCAAGGCCCCGGTGAAGAACTGACCGACCTTCTGGCCGAACTGCTTGGCTCCGCGCCCGGTCTTCATGCCGGCCTGCGCCAGGCTGCGGGCAGACGCCGCGCCGCGATCGCCGACCCGACTCCACGTCCGGCCTGACGAGTCATCCACCGGCGCGGCCGATCCAGCCTGAGGCGCCAGAGACCAGACAGCATGGCTCGGGAGCGGGGGGAGGACGATCTCGTGTGGCGGCGCTTGCTGGACCGTGGGCGCGAAACCGGATGACGCCTCCGGGACCTGGGCGATCAAGGGCTCGGCTCGTTCTTCGAGTTGAGCCCGGTTTGGCTGGACGGGCACGATCGCCTCGACCGAGGCGATCGATCGTCGAGAGGAAGAAGTAGCGTTCCAGCGAGCTGTTCGCGGCACGAGGGGTTGACCCCCCTCGTCCTGCGCGGCGGTCGCGACCACAGACGCCAGAGGATCGTTCGATGGCATTTCGACCGACCCAGCCCGCTCGATCGGGGCGGTCTCGACGCGCTGTGGCTGGACGACCAGGCGTGGTGCGCCGCTCGCAGCCGCTCCCACGGTGGCGAGCGCCGCCAGCGCGCCCGCGGCTGAGATCAGCCGCGCGCCGCGCGACGTCGCGCGCGGTTCGCGGGCCGTGAGTCGCACGACACGTCTGAGGAACATCCGACCGCCATCGGTCGCGCCGAGCACGAGCGCGCCCACACGACCCTGGGGAGCCGAGGTGGCGATGTCAGCGGCGGTCGCCAGACACCTGGCGTACGCGAGAGGTGTGCCGACGCGAGCCACGACTCGGTCGTCGCAGGCCGCCTCACGCTCGAAGTCGATGTGACGACCGATCAAGGCAACGGCCGGATGCGGTCCGGCGACGCTCACGATGATGGCCTGAAGGAGTCGCGACCAGTCGTCGTAGCGAGCCACGTGTGCCTCTTCGTGCAGAACGATGCGGTCGAGATCCGCGGGCTCGAGCGTGCTGACGAGTTTCGTCGACACGATGATCCTGGGCCGGCCGAGCAGGCCGACGGCGCACGCACCCGAGAAGTCGAGCGACTGAAAGAGCTCGGGCCGTCGCCCGACGTGTCGCACAACGCTCCACATGGGCAGGGCCGCTTGCACCGATTCGCCGACCGGCCATGAACGGCGAGTCAGGCGTCTGAGCGTGGCCAGCGCGAGGACGAGGCGCGCCACGCCCCACACGAGCCAGCTGATCCAGACAAGTGCCGCACCAACCAGGGCCCAGCGCGGAGGCGCCGGCACCTGGATGGTGTGTCGGGTCGGAGCCGATGCCGCTACACGCGTCTCAAGGGTTGAGACTCCGTCTCGGGGCGCCGTCCGACGTTGATGAGTTGGCGCGACGGGGCCCGTGAGCTCGGCACGGACGTTCCAGATCGGCAACACCATCACGAGTCCGAGCACGAGCCACCAGATTCGGTGACGTGCGGCCGCCGAGAGCCGGGGCAGGCATCGGAGGCCCAGGGCCGTCAGCCACACGAGCGCCACCCCCTGCCACAACCACGCCGCCAGAATGCTGATCGTTGACGTCAGCGACATCAGGAACGACCTTTCCGAGTCGGCGGCGGCGTTGGCGGCTCGCTCGATCTCGTTTCATCCGCTCGTTCGATCAGCTCCCGGATACGCTGGCGCTGCTGCTCGTCTGGACGGTCGTTCCCGAGCAGGTCCAAGACCAAGAGCTCGGGTGAGCCCTTGAAGAAGCGCGTCAGCACGTGGGAGAGGGCCGTGCGTCGCGCCTGTCTGTCGTTAACGAGAGGAACGTACACGAAGGCGCGGCCATCCTTTTCGTGCATCACGTATCCTTTGCGCTCGAGGATGTTCAGCATCGTGAGGACGGTGTTGTAGGCCGGCTTGCCCTCGGTCTCGAGAGCCTCGTGCACGTCAGCCACCGTGGCGCGCGAACGATCCCAGAGGACTTGCATGATCCGCAGCTCGGCGTCGGTGAGCGCTGGCGATGGACGACGTGGCATGCGCGTGGTCTCTTTCCCTCGAGTGCACTCAAGCCCACAAAATCCTAAACAATTAGGACTACTCGGCCACTCTAGCCCCGGCTGGTCGGCGAGTCAACTAAATAATTAGGATTAGAACGTCCGAAGACCGAAGGGCCGGAATGGACCAAGACCCGAGGCCCTGGCACAGAGGCCTGAGCCGCGCGCCGTGAGGCCTTGGTGCTGTGGGCCTTGGGCCTTGGGTCGTCCCTCGTCCTTCGGCCTTGGGCGGGACGCCCCGCGTGGGACGAAGGACCGAAGGCCTCAGGCCGGACCACGGCCCAGGAACGGACCAACCCCGAAGGACCACGACCCAAGGACGACGGCCTCCAGCGAAGCCGAAAACGCTCTAGTGGGCTGCGAGGGGAGGTACAGCGTCTTCCTTGCGGGGCATCACGTGCCCGGGCGTTGCTCCTCGCTCACCAGACGACCCGGTCGGCTCCGCCCGCCGCATCTGGCGGCCCCGCCGCCCCACGGCGGAATCCGCGCTGAGGACCCGGCCACGAGTTATCGTCCCACGCGTGTCGCCGACCAGTTCTCACCCATCAGGGTTTTTCCCTGCATGGAGTTCCCGTTCACGCGACCCGTGTACTGCGTGCTGCCAGCCGAGAAAGTTATCTCTTCGCCGTTCATCTTCGCGTTCGTGATCGGGGTCGGGCTCCCGCCGTTGCGGAGCGTGCCGGTCAGCTTCTGAAACTGCTGCTGGAGCACGAGCTCGCCCTGCCCGAACCTCCAGGTGCCCTCCACCTTCGCCGGGACGACCCAAAAGAGCGCCGTGCACCAGCTAGTGCACCCCTCGCCCTGGACCTGCACTTCTTGATCGGGCTCCCAGTCCTCCATCGTGAAGGTGTTCGAAGCCACGCGCGTCCCAGGCTTCAAATCGAGAATCTTGGGGCGCAGCTTCAGGTTGATCTGCGGCAGCAGGAACATCGTGATGACGGTGGCTTTCGACAGATCGGTCTCGAAGAGATCGGCCTTGATGAAGGTCACCTTATTGCCCACGCCTGCCTCGGCCGCGTTCTTCTTGGAGAGCTCGACCATATCGGGGTTGTACTCGATGCCGATGGCCGTCGCCCCGCGCTTGGCCGCGGTGATGACGGTGCGTCCGTCGCCTGACCCCAGATCCATCACGTAGTCCCCGGCCGTCACCTTGGCGAGATCGAGCATTTTGTCGACCGTCACCTGTGGCGTGGGGACCCACACGACGTCCTTCCCCTGCTGGCCGACTTGTGGCTCGAACGGCTTGGTGGCGGTCTGCGTTTGGGCTCCGGCGGGGTCGAGCCCGAGGAGCGGCGCCACGACGAGCGCGACCAGGGCCGCGCGGACGAACTTCGATCTCAGCATAACCAACTCTCCCCCGACCTACGTGGGCTCTGCCCACCCCGCCATGGCTCCGGCGGAACGAAAACCGATCTTGATGCCGTCCACTTATGCCGTCCGCGTCAGTTGGACGGCCACACAACCACGCCAGACTCGAACTGCCCGCCATGCGGTCTTCTGTCAGCCGGAACCAGTCTCACGCTAGGCGCTACTGTGCGTCGACTAGTGGTCGAAATGCAAGACGTCTCAGTGGGCTCGACGAACAAATGGTCCCCCTCTCCGGGCGCTGCGGATCATCGCAGAAAGAGCAGCGTGACCAGCACGAAGACCGGTGTCAGAACGACCGCGCTGAAGATCAAGTATCCGGCAAAGCTCGGCATCCGTACTCCACTGCTCTCTGCGATCGAGCGCACCATGAAGTTCGGCCCGTTGCCGATGTAGGTATTCGCGCCCATGAAGACCGCGCCCAGGCTGATGGCGATGAGCGTCTGATGTGTGACCCCGACGACGTCGTTTCCCGCCTGTTGGCCCTGGGCCAGCGCCAGGAAGGCGAGATAGGTCGGCGCATTGTCCAGCACGGATGACAGCAAGCCGGTCGCCCAGAAGAACTGCCAGGGGTCTCGCAGGCCGAGACTGGCGCCGTGGGTCCGCAACAACTCGAGCGCCGGGATCATCGTCGCGAAGATGCCGGCGAAAATGACCGCGACCTCGGTGATCGGATGGAACGAGAAGTGGTTGGAATCGTGCAGCGATCTCGGGGTGCGAGCGAAGGAGACCGCCGTGAGCGAGAGCATGATGAGCTCACGCCAGGGCGCCGCCACAAACGCCGCGGCAGCCACGATGCCGGCGAGCCAGAGCAGGTTCTCGCGCCCCTCGATCTTGAGCGGGCGCCGGTGGGTGCGATCGCGCCGGTGGGCCGAGGCCGGCTCCCTGGCATGCTCGGCTCGATCCCAGACGAAATAGATCGCCAAGAGGATCACCAGCGTGGTGAACCAGGCTGGCGCCAGACGGAACGTCCAGGAGAAGGGCACGCCCTGCAGGTAGCCGAGGAAGAGCGGCGGATCCCCCAACGGTGTCAGGCAGCCACCGATATTGCAGACGAGGAAGATGAAGAACACGACCGTGTGCACGACGCGCGTGCGCTCGCTGTTGGTCTGCAGGAGCGGCCGAATGAGCAGCATCGACGCCCCGGTCGTCCCGATGAACGACGCGGCGAATGCGCCGACCGCCAGAATGGCCGTGTTGACCTGTGGTGTGGCCTCGAAGTCGCCATCCAGGCGCGCTCCGCTCGAAATCACGAACAGACTTCCGAGCAGGATGATGAACGAGACGTAGTCGTGCAGCGAGTGGACGAGCGTGTGCGGCGCCTGCCGGGCGTAGAGCCACACGACGGGCGCGCCGAGCCCGACCGATATGAGAAGCTTGCGGAGATTCGACTCCCAGAAGTGCGGGGCTGTCAGCGGGAGGACCGCGATACACCCGAGGAGCACGACAAACGGCACCACCCACATCGGGGAAGGAATGAAGGCGCCATGATCCACGGCGCGGAGTCTACCATCGTGCTTCAGCAGCGCTTCGCGCGGCAGGACGCCAGGCCCGGGAGGGTCCACGACGGAGGGCTCGCGTGCGGTCTCCGTCCATCTCCTTCAGGCTGCGTCCACCGGTGCCTGCCATGGGACGCATGTGGAACATGCGTATGGGGCGCGTGATCCCGTTAGAACAGCACAGCCAAGGAACTCACTGCTAGCCCGGCCAGCAGGAGCCACGCCGACCACACGCCGGCGCCGCCGCCGAGCGCCTGATGGTCCGCCGGCCGCTCGCGAGGGTCGTCCAGCGCGCGGTGGACCTGGGCCTGCCCGGAGAGCGATGTCCCCAGCGCGCCGAGCAGCAGGATCCAGCCGACGGCCAGGATCAGGCGCGTTACCGAAGAGGCGCCCGGGCCGCGTCCGACACCCGCCGCCACCGAAAGCCACGTTCCGAGCCACCCGACCACCGCAGTTGTCGCGACCACGCGCAGCCGGGCCAGGACGCGCTCGCCGGCCTGCCGCGCGACCTCGATCCGCAGCAAGCGCTCGGCGCGCGCCCGATCCGCTTCGATGCGTTCGCGCTCAATCTGGAGTCGTTCCTTGTCGCGATCGAAGACCTCTTTGAGCGCGGCCACCATGACGCCGGCCAGCCGAGTCTCGACGGCTCCGAGCATGCCACTGCCGTCACCAGTGAGGGGTCGTCGCTCGAGATCCGTGCCGGGCTCCGCCCGGGCGCGTCGATTCATTTGCCGCGCCACGGAGGTCAACCCGATCACCGCATCGAGCACTTTCAGCCACGGCCAAGCCATGTATTCGCCTCACGCGTCCGGCTCGAGCCGAACGCCACGAGCTGAGCCAGTCACGCGGGCTCTACCCTGACCCCGGATGGGCCACTTGCGGAACCCTTTTGCCCCTCGCCGCTCCCTCGCTGGCGCGGAGCGCGCGTCGTTCCGACCTGCAACCTGCCCGGACGATCTTCGCTGTCCATTCCGGTCTACCGGTCGCGGCCGCCGAGCCATGATCGACGAAGCGCGGTCTCGCTCCGTGTGGGTGCGCCTCCGGTCGACTCGACCGTGACCAGTTCCAAGATTGGATTCTCGCCGATCCGCAGCCTCAGCGTACGAGAGGCACCCGAGCGGCCGGCTACCATGAGCTCGAGCGTGCTTCCGGGCTGCTGACGCCGGAGGATCTCCTGAAACTGGTCAGGCGTCTCCGTGCGAGTGCCGCCAGCTTCCAGAATCTCATCGTCTCGATCGAGGCCAGCGTCGTACAGCGGTGTGCCCGCCTCGGGCGCACCCTCGAGCCTGACGCCGCGGCCGCCTGTCGCGAGCGCAACTGCTCCGACCCACGGTTCGGCCGGCCGCCCCTTGCGCAAGACGAGGCCGGCGCTCTGTAGCAGCCGCTCGTAATCGGCGATCTCGTGACCCTGGATGAAGCGCGCGAAGAAGTCGCGGGCGAACGCGGCGTCCGAGACGACCTCGGCCAGGCGCGCTTCGGCATCCGCCATCGTGTAGGGCCGATCGACCACGCCCGGACGACTGCCGCCCGGACGCCCATGCGTCCGCCACATCGCTCGCATGTAGTCGTCGAGCGTGATCTCGCCACCAGAGCCGCCGCGAAGCGACAGATCGAGGGCGAGCGCGAGGGCCCCTCCCACCTGGTAATACGAGACGGCCGACGACCAGTGGGTACGGTCGATCGGTGATCCTCCGTCGGTGAAGGAGGCCATGCGGCTCACCTCTTCCGCGGAGCGCACCTCGCGAGACGTGCGGAGCATCACCGAGGCGGCCAACTCGCCCAACGCCGAGAGCGTCGTGGGTAGGTCGGTGAGGCCCGCTCGCTGGAGGACGAGATGACCGTAATACTGCGTGAACCCTTCGGCCAGCCACAGCTCACCCGACATATTCGCGGTGTCGAGATCGAACGGCTCGAGCGAACGCGGCCGGATGCGCTCGACATTCCAGGCATGGAAGAACTCGTGCGACACGGTCTCGAGCAGCTGGGTTCGGTTGGAGGCGATCGTGCCCGAAGAGGTGAGGACCGTGCTGTTGCGGTGCTCCATGCCGTCCCACTGGGCATACGGAAGGTAATCGGCCAGGAACGTGTAGTGGCGCGGCTCGAAGTCGGGGAGCTCCCCGAAGATCCGCCCATGCTCGCGGACGATCTTCTTGACGTCCTTCACGAAGTTGTCGAGCTCATCGGAGGTGCCGGTGTGGTGTGCCGCAAAGCGAATTGTCCGGCCGTTCACCGTAAAGGTCCGTATCGTCAGCGGACCGAACTCCACCGGGCTGTCCATCAAGTACTGGAGATTGGGCGCCGTGAAGGCGAACGGTCCCGCGCCAGGCAGAAGCTGTGTGGCGACGGCCCAGTTGGCGTCTCTCGGCGGCTCGAAGACGATGGTGGACGGTCGCTCGGCAAGCCCGCGGGCCCAGAGGATGACCGCCGGCATGTTGATGTGGGCGTGCGTCGTGTCGACAGCGAGATAGGTCCCGTCCAGCCGATCGCCGAAGACGTTGTACACGACCCGAACGGTACCGCCGGGACCCGCGACACGCCAGCCGTGCGGGTCGGCTCGCTCCAGCGCGAGCTCTCGTCCCTGCGCGTCGAAGGCGCGCATCCCGTAGACGTTTTTGGCGAAGTCGTGGAGCGCGTAGCGCCCCGGAGAGGAGCGGCTCATCCGGAGCTCGAGCGGGCCGTTCTCCGGCGCGGGAAACGTCGCCTCGACGCGCAGCGCGTGGTGCTCTGGCTCTGGAAACGTGATGCGATAGTGGACCGTCTCACCCGTCGCCCAAGGCCGTGGTGCGAGCGCGACAACGACCAGGAGCGCCGAAATCATCGCACGACTGCGCACGGCCGTGGGCCTACCGTCGCTCGATCATCGGACCGATCGTCTGTTCGACGAACGCCTCCTCGGGCAACCCGCCGAGGATCTCGATCTCATCGTTCACCACGGTCTTGGGCACCCCGGTCACCCGAAAGCGCCGCGCGAGATCGGGGAACTCGGTCGCCTCGACGGCCGTGGCGGTGATCATCGGATTGAGCATTGCCATTTCGTGCGCGAGCGTCACGGCCCGCGGGCAGTGCGGTCAGGTCGGCGTCGTGAAGACCTGCATGGTCACCGGGACGGTGACCGACGCCACCCGTTGGCGAGACAACTCCGAGAGCGTCGTGGTCCTACCGCCGGCGATCAGAATAGCGTGGACGAGTGAGACGAACTCGTAGCCGGCCGGCGCGCCGAGGAACCGAATCCGTGAATCGAGCAGCCGCGGAGCCTCGGCATCGGTCTTCATCGTCGACGGCTGGTCGTCAGGGGAGGTCTTCGTGTCCTCGAAGGCGACTGCGATGGCGGGCGCGCGGTCGATGCCGTAGGTGGCCGCGCGCTCGGCCTCCAGGACCAAATTCACCTCGTCGATGACGATTCGGTCGGAGAGGCCGGGCAGCTCATCTAGGATCCGACGAGTCTGGGTGCACGTCTCGCACCCGATCGTCTGCGTGACGAAGATCAGGTGGACGCGCCGCGTCATCTCCGAGAAGCTGCGTCGAAGGTGTTCTTGATCCTCGGGGGCGAGCAGTGCCATGCCCCATTATGGCGTGTCTCCGGTCAGCACGTGGCCGCTGGCACCGTTAAGCTGTGCCGCTCGACACCCCGAGCGGCGCCCGGCAAGCCGGCCGCCAGGTCACCCATGGTGAAGCGGGCCTTCATGAGGCCACCGCTCGCGTGAACCGGTGACCGCAGGAGGTAATGACCGATCTCGTGCGCAATCGTCCAGGCGAGCGCCCGCTCCACCATCGGTGCCCGGCCCCTTGGAGGCATCTCCAGCAGCGATCGATTTCGGAGCTCGATCGCTACCCAGGCGTCGGTCACCGCGGGAGACACATAGATCGTTGACGAGGGCTCGCCGTCGACGAACTCGACCCAGCCAGGCGTGAGCGCGTGGGGGGCGGCCCCCGCAGGACGATGCCGGTTGGTCAGCTTCACCGTGAGCGTCCTGCCACAGGCCGCGGCCGCACCGGGCTCGAGCACGGCAGCCAGATCCAGGTGCGGTCGCCAGATCTCGGCGGCGAGCGACAAGACCGTCGGCACGCGCACGTGACGGTTGGTCACGCCGGCGACATCAATCTCGACGACGAGCGTGAGCGGGAGACGGTCATCGAGCACGGTGGGCAACACCGGTTTGCCGAGCTTCGTCGGCACCGCCGAGGAAACGGCGGCGGTAGAAAGGGCGAGGACGAGCCAGGACTGGAACACGGGCACCTCCCGCGTCCAGTCTCGAAGTGCGCGTGTACAGGTCCAACCGAAATGGGACGAGCCGCCGGATGTTTCGGGTAGACGCCGGCTTCCTGGGGACGTGGCGGCCGCGAGCCCGTGTCCCGTGATCCGGTCTTGCTTTGCCTGCGGGCTTGCTTCAGGATGCGTGCATGAGCGACCGGAAGTACCGTCAGCGCGGCTATCAAGACGAGCCACGGCCAAGCCAGCCGCGTCCGAGCAAGCCCGCGCCGGCGCCTCGCGCTCCCGGACGTACGCTGCAGGACGCCGAGGGGCCGCGAACCCCCAATTTGATGGCCTCGCACGAGGTTTTCCGCTGCGCCCGATGCGGCAATCGCCTTTCGACCGAGATCGACCCCGGGTCGCGTTGTTCCCGCTGCGGTGTCGCGATCCACGGCTGCATCAACTGCGTCTCGTTCGATACGAGCGCCCGCTGGGAGTGCACCCAGCCTGCCTTGACGGCGCGTGTCTCGCCGAAGGACGAGCGGAACGACTGCGCGTTCTTTGCGCCCCGCACGACGGTAGAGCGGCAAACCAGTACTGCCGCGGCCACGACCACGAACAGTGCCAGGAAAGCGTTCGACGACCTATTCAAATCCTAGGCGGGGCTCTGCCCCGAACCCCGGCTCGGTCGCTCGCGCCTCTTGACCGTAGCTCGGGGCGCCCTGAGCCAGTCGAAGGCCGGGGCCCACGCTCCGCGCCTTCTCGATCCGGGTCCCTTCCCACCGGTCGCGGTGCGTGCCGCCGGTATTCGGCCATCAGGCGAGCACGGAATTCTTGTTGCCAGCCGCAAGAGCGGTCGGGCGCGCGACGCGGGCCACTCTGCCTTGGTCTCACGGCATTGCGCGGGCGGCCGCGATGGTATTCTGAGCGCTGGCCCTTCTCCATGCGTCGACTCGCGTTCAGGGTTCGCGTGGCCCTCTCTGCGGCCTGTGCGGCCGCAATTTGGGGGGCCTTTGTGGGCGCTCAAGGCGAGCCGCCCATGACGGTCATCGACGTGGCTGAGATGCCGCGTGTCCTCGACCCGCAACTGTCGCCCGACGGTGCCGCCCTCGTCTACGTCCTCACGCGCGCGGACTGGAAGGCCAACCGCCCGGTCGGCCATCTCTGGCGTCAGGAGATCGCGGGTGGGCCGTCCCTGCAGCTCACGCACGGCGAGACGGGCGAGACCAGTCCCCGGTGGGGGCCCGATGGCAGTGCCATTCTGTTCCTCGCTCGCGCGGCCGACGGCCTGACGCAGGTGCATCTCGTACCGGCCGGTGGCGGCGAATCGAAGCCGCTCACCCGTCATGCGACGAGCGTCTCGGCTCCTTCCTGGTCACCCGACGGCCGATTCATCTACTTCCTCGCGGCCGAACCGGCGACCGCTGAAGAGCGGGCACGCGATCGCCTTCGAGATGACGTCTATGTGTTCGAGGGCAACACGAAGCCTCGTCATCTGTGGCGGGTCGAGGTGGCGTCAGGGTCAGAGAAGAAGCTGACCGACGGCTCGTCTTCGGTGCTGTCCTACAGACTGTCGCGTGACGGCCGCAGGGTCGTGTCTCATCGCGCTCCGTCGACCCGACCTGCCGACAGCTACAAGAGCGAGGTGTGGATTGCGGACGTCGAGGGTGCAGCCGGCCGCGTCTTGACCGCCAACGCGATCGAAGAAGTCGAGGCCGAGCTCTCTCCCGACGGCCGGCGCGTGCTCTTCCTCGCCGAAGCCAATCGACGGCTGGAGCCTTATCACAGCTCGGCGCTCTTCACCGTCTCGTCCACTGGCGGTGGGCCACGGCTGCTCGCGACGGGCCCACAGGCCGTCGAGCGAGTGGCGTGGGCACCCGACGGCGCCATCCTTGCCGTCGTGAACCGCGGGCTCACCAGTCAGGTCGTGCGGATCACCGAGTCGGGCGGCGCCGCCGAGGTGACGCCGCTCACGCACGGCGAGCAGTCCATTCAGTTCTGGAGCGCCGGACCGAGTGGTCGCATGGTGTTTCTCGTCGACGAGCCGACGCGACCAGGCGACGTCTGGACGATCGTGCCCGGTGGCGGCCCGACACGGGTGACAGGCGTCTACGACCAGCTTGCTGCGACGTTCCATGTGCCGCGGCAAGAGCGATGGACCTGGAAGGGCGCCGACGGTGTGGAGATCGAGGGCGTCCTCTTCTACCCACGCGACTTCGCGCCGGGGCGCCGCTACCCGCTCATCGTCCAGCTGCACGGTGGGCCTGCCGAGTCGGACAAGTTCGGATGGGGCCCCGGCGTCATCGTCAACTACGTCCCGGTGCTGACCGGTATGGGGTACGCCGTGCTGAGACCGAACTACCGCGGTAGTACCGGATATGGCGACGCCTTTCTCCGTGACGTCGTCGGCCAGTACTTCCGGAACATGCACCTGGACGTCCTCGCCGGCGTCGAGTCGCTCGTCGCTCGCGGTCTCGTCGATACCTCGCGGGTGGGCGTCATGGGCTGGAGTGCCGGCGGCCACCTCACCAACAAGCTCGTCACCTTCACGACCCGCTTCAAGGCAGCCTCATCCACGGCCGGCGCTGCGAACTGGATGTCCATGTTCGCGCAGACCGACACGCGCGTGAACCGGACCTTATGGTTCGGAGGCACACCCTGGCAGAAGGATGCGCCGATTGGAGCCTTCCTGTCTCAGTCGCCCGTCGTGGACGCGTCACGTGCCCGGACACCCACGCTTTTCTTCGCTGGCGAAACCGACGGGCGCGTCCCGCTCGCGCAGTCGATCGAGATGCATCGCGCCCTTGTCGAGAACGGTGTCGAGAGCGTGCTTTATGTGGCACCACGGGAAGGGCACCAGTGGGGTGAGCTGCGACATCAAGTCTTCAAGGCGAACACCGAGATCGCGTGGTTCGAGCGCCATATCATGGGCCGCAGTTACGTGCCTTCGGCGCCTCCCGATCCCGCCGGTTCGAACACGAGACCCTGAGCCCGTCCGGCTCTTCCGAATCCAGTAAGCACTCCAGCAAATCGTCGGGGCCCCCGTCGGCCGACGATTCGGCACCCCAAACAAGGTGGGCCATAAGGCCCAGCGGTCGGACGGATCGGCTTTTGCCCCTGGAAAGGTGTTGCGTCACCGTTCTGGAGCGGTTGCCCGATGGGCTAGCTCCGCCGCGGTCACGGTCGAGCCATGGCCCAACTTTTTCACCGCAGCGCGAACACGATCGCGCGGGTCAGCATCTTCGGCACCGTCTTCGTCGTCGCGGGTGCCCTCTATCTTGCGGCCGAGGTGACGAGATCGCCGTGGATCACCGACGCGCGGGTGGCGCGCGAGCAGCCTGTGCAGTTCAGCCACGAGCGCCACGTCGGCGGCAATGGCATCGATTGCCGGTATTGCCACACCACGGTCGAACGGTCGAGGTTCGCGGGCCTCCCACCGGTCAAGACCTGCATGAATTGCCACGCCGTGCTCTTTGCCGACAGCGCCTACCTGGCGCCCGTCCGCGAGGCGTTCGAGAACAGTCGTCCATTGGCCTGGACGCGCGTGCACGATCTTCCCGACTTCGTCCATTTCGACCACAGCATCCACGTCACGAAGGGCATCGGCTGCACGAGCTGTCATGGGCGCGTCGATCGCATGCCCCTGATGTGGCAGGAATTCTCGTTGCAGATGGAGTGGTGCCTCGAGTGCCATCGCAATCCAGAGCAGTACGTGAGGCCGAGGAGCACCGTATTCTCGATGACGTATACACCGCCCCCCAACCAAGCCGAGATCGGCCCTCAGCTCGTCGCTGAGTATCACATTCAGAAGCTGACCAGTTGCTCGACGTGCCACCAATGAGTCTCGACGACGCCTCATTAGGTCGGGAAGGGGAAACCCAGCAACCAGAACGCCAGGGCACGGTTGCGAGGCCCTTGGCCCCGACATCTCCTCGACAGTTGCCCGTCTGGCGCACGCTCGACGAGCTCGCCGGTGACGATCGATTCGTCGAAGTGCTGCGGGACGAGTTCCCCTCGGTTGTCGAAGCGATTGCCGATCCGGTGGCGCGGCGCGCGTTCTTGAAGCTCATGGGTGCGTCGCTCGGGCTGGCGGGGCTGACGGCGTGCACTCGCCAACCGCCCGAAACCATCGTCCCCTACGTGCGGCAGCCGGAAGCGATCGAGCCCGGCCGGCCGTTGACGTTTGCGACGGCGATGACGCTCGGCGGCGTCGCGACCGGACTCCTCGTCGAAAGCCACGAAGGCCGACCGATCAAAGCAGAAGGGAATCCGCAGCACCCTGACAGTCTCGGAGCCTCGGACATCTTCGGGCAGGCCTCCCTCCTCGACCTCTACGACCCTCACCGGGCACAAGCGGTGACCAATCAGGGCGAGATTCGCCCGTGGCCTGATCTGCTTCTCGCCATGAAAGCGGCGCTGACGGCGCAGCAGGCGGTTGGCGGGGCTGGCCTGCACATCCTGACCGAATCGATCGGCTCGCCCTCGCTGGCGGCCGAGCTGCAGCTGGTCCTGACGAGGTTCCCACAGGCTCGCTGGCACCAGTGGGATCCCGCCAGTCGTCAGAGCGCGCACGCGGCCGCGGCCCGGTCATTTGGAGCCATTGTCGACGCGCAATACCGGATCGACGAGGCCGAGGTCATTCTGGCGCTCGACGCCGACTTCCTGAATGCGGGCCCCGGGTGGTTGCGTCATGCTCGAGAGTTCGCGCGTCGGCGCCGGCCGAACGGCGATCGGCCGATGGCCCGCCTCTATGCCGCCGAAACCGTACCGACGCCGTCCGGTTCGCGCGCCGACCACCGACTCGCGCTGAAACCGAGCGAGCTCGAAGTCGTGGCGCGGCAGATCACCGCGGCTCTGGGTGTCATCAGCGCGGCGCCAGCAGCGAACGTCACCGGTCCAGAGGCGGAACGCGCACGCCGATGGGTCGAGACGGCGGTGGCCGATCTGCAGGCGCATCGAGGTTCCAGCCTCGTGATCGCGGGCGACAACCAGCCGCCGGTCCTGCACGTCCTGGCGTCGTTGATGAACGAGGCGCTCGGCAACGTCGGCCGGACGGTTGTTTACACCGATCCGGTGACGGAGTCGCCGGTCGACCAGTTCGCCTCCCTCGCCGAGCTCGCCAAGGCCATGGACGCCGGCCAGGTCGACGTCCTCGTCGTCATCAGCGCCAATCCCGTCTACACGGCGCCGGCGGACTTGAAGTTCGGGGAGCTCATGGCAAAGGTGCCGCTGCGGATCCACATGAGCAGCCACGAGGACGAGACGTCGGTGCTCTCGCACTGGCACGTACCGCAGTCACACTTCCTCGAGAGCTGGAGCGACGCCCGTGCCTCGGACGGCACCGTCTCGATCGTTCAGCCGCTCATCGCGCCGCTCTACGGCACGCGGACTCCGCACGAGCTCCTCGCGACGATGACCGACACGCCCGACAAAGCGCCGTACGACTGGGTGCGCGAGCACTGGATTCGGCGGTTCGCCACGGGGTCGATCGGCGATCGCCCCAGTCCCGAGGCGAGCCAGGGGACCGAGGCGCCCGAGCCGACGCCGGAGTTCGAAGCGGCATGGCGCCGCTGGCTGCACGACGGAATCGTGCCCGAAACAGCGTTCCCTCCCCGTCAGGTCACGCTCGCCCCCGACGCCTTGAGCGGTACGTCCGTCTCGACGACCCCTGTTCGGCCGGGAACCGCCGAGACGCTCGAAATCCACTTTCGCAACGACCCGTGCGTGCTGGACGGCCGGTTTGCGACCAATGCGTGGTTGCAGGAGCTGCCCAAGCCCATCACACACCTCACCTGGGACAACGCGGTGCTCGTGAGTCCGGCGACGGCGCAGGCACTCGGTGTCCGCACGTCGCTCTCGATGCAGGGAGGGGAGCGGGGACAGACGCTGAGCGAGCTCGTCGAGCTCACCTACCATGGTCGGTCGGTCGTCGGCGCCGTGTTTCCGGTCGTGGGACATCCCGACGGATGCGTCACGGTCCATCTCGGGTATGGACGGCGTCGTGCAGGTCCTGTGGGATCGGGTGCTGGGTTCGACGCCAGCGCCGTGCGAACGTCGGACGCGCCGTGGGCCGGCGGTGGTGTGATCGTTTCCAGGACGGGGCGGCCGTTCTCCCTGGCGTGCACCCAGGCCCATCACCTGATGGAGGGACGCGGGCTGATCCGGGTGGCCACGAAGGAGGAATTCGAGCGCGATCCGCACGTCGTGCACGAAGGTCACCACGTGCCGCCCAGGACGTTGACCCTCGTCCCCGAGGTGCCCTACGAGGGCTACAAGTGGGGGATGGCCATCGACATCAACGCCTGCTTCGGCTGCAGTGCCTGCGTGGTCTCGTGCCAGGCCGAGAACAACATCGCCGTGGTCGGCAAGGAGCAGGTGCTCCGCGGTCGCGAGATGCACTGGCTGCGCGTCGACACCTACTATCGCGGCGAGGCTGAGCATCCGGAGAGCTATTTCCAGCCGGTGCCCTGCATGCACTGCGAGAACGCGCCGTGTGAAGTCGTGTGCCCGGTCAACGCCACCGTGCACAGCCACGAAGGCCTGAACGACATGGTCTACAACCGCTGCGTCGGAACGCGGTACTGCTCGAACAACTGCCCGTACAAAGTCCGTCGCTTCAACTATCACCTGTACCAGGACTGGACGACGCCGAGCCTCAAGCTCGGACGCAATCCAGATGTCACCGTCCGCAGTCGCGGGGTGATGGAGAAGTGCACCTACTGTGTGCAGCGCATCAACGATGCCAAAATCGCCGCTGACAAAGAGGGTCGGCGGGTTCGAGACGGTGAGATCCTGACCGCCTGTCAATCGGTGTGCCCCGCCGAGGCGATCGTCTTCGGCGATCTGAACGATTCGCAGAGCCGTGTCGCTCGCCTCCACGCCGACGCCCGGACCTACACGCTGCTCGCCGAGCTCAATACCCGGCCTCGGACCAGTTATCTGGCGGCCATTCGGAACGCCAATCCAGCGCTGGAGGAGTGAGGCGCGTGGCTGCTCCCCCTGACGGCATCGCGACCATGTCGACTTCCTCGTCCGGTCCTGCGGGCGTGGGCGGATCGGTGCCGATCATCGCGCCGGGGCACACGTTCGCCACCGTCAGCGATGCGATCAGCTCAATCGTGCTCACGAAGCGAACGCCGTGGCCCTGGTTCGTCGCGTTCGCGCTCGCGTTGTCGGTCACGGGTCTCTTGCTCGTGGCACTCGCCTATCTGGTGTTCGAGGGGATCGGGATCTGGGGCAACAATCAACCGGTCGGATGGGCGTTCGACATCACCAACTTCGTCTGGTGGATCGGCATCGGCCATGCCGGCACGCTCATCTCGGCGATCCTGCTGCTCTTCAGGCAGACGTGGCGAACGTCCATCAATCGCTTTGCCGAAGCCATGACCCTCTTTGCCGTGACGTGCGCCGGGCTCTTCCCGCTCCTCCATACCGGCCGCCCGTGGTTGGCGTACTGGCTGGTGCCGTATCCCAACACGATGGGCATCCAGCCGCAGTTCAAGAGCCCGCTCGTCTGGGACGTCTTCGCGGTGTCGACCTACCTTCTGGTATCCGCGCTCTTCTGGTTCGTTGGCCTCATCCCGGATCTGGCGACGTTGCGGGATCGCGCCACCTCGCGGTTCGGCCGGGTCGCCTACGGCATGCTGGCGATGGGATGGCGGGGATCGGCGCGCCACTGGCACCGTTATGAGATCGCCTACCTGTTGCTGGCCGGCCTCTCCACACCGCTGGTCGTCTCGGTGCACTCGATCGTGAGCCTCGACTTCGCGGTCTCGGTCGTCCCGGGCTGGCGTGCCACGCTGTTTCCACCCTACTTCGTCGCGGGCGCGGTGTACTCGGGCTTCGCCATGGTCCTGACCCTGCTCATTCCCATCCGCCGCGCGTACGGGCTCACCGACTTCATCACGATGCGCCACCTCGACAACATGGCGAAGATCATGCTCGCCACGGGTCTCATCGTGGCGTACGGCTATCTCGTCGAGGCGTTCACGGCCTGGTACAGCCAGAACATGTACGAAACCTTCATGATGTGGAATCGCATGACAGGCCCGTACTGGTGGTCGTACGTCCTCCTCATCCTCTGCAACGTCGTCACGCCGCAGGCACTCTGGTTCAGGAAGGTGCGGTCGAGCCCCGTCGTGCTCTTCGCGATTGCGATCGTCGTGAACATCGGGATGTGGCTCGAGCGATTCGTCATCGTGGTCACGAGCCTGCACCGAGACTTCCTGCCTTCGTCGTGGGGACGCTTCAGTCCGACGATCTGGGACTTTGCGACCTACATCGGGTCGCTAGGGCTGTTCCTGCTGCTCCTGCTGCTGTTCCTGCGGTTCCTGCCGATGATCTCGATTTTCGAGATGCGGACGCTGCTGCCGGCGGCGAAAACGGTCCCGGCGGCTCACGAGCGCGAAGGTTCGATGTGAGCGCGCCGAGCCTTCGCCTCGGGCGCTGCCAGAGAGTGCGAGAGAGATGACCGACACGGTCTACGGAGTGATCGCCGAGTTCGACGACCCGAACGCGCTGGTGGCTGCGACCTACCGGTCGCATGACGAGGGCTATCGGCGGATGGACGCCTACTCGCCGTTTCCGATCGAGGAGCTGCACGAGGCGCTCGGTGCGCCGGTCACGAAGCTGCCGCTCCTCGTGCTCGTGGGTGGGATCGTGGGCTGCCTGGGCGGGTACGCGCTGCAGTACTGGGCCCACGCCGTCGACTACCCGCTCATCGTCGGAGGAAAGCCATTCAACGCCTGGCCGATGTTCGTGCCCGTGACCTTCGAGTGCACGATTCTCGGGGCGGCGGTGTCGGCGGTCCTCGGCATGCTCGCGCTGAACGGGCTGCCGATGCCGTATCACCCGGTGTTCAACGTGCCAAGGTTCGCGCTGGCGAGTCGCAACCGGTTCTTTCTCTGCATCGAGGCGACCGACCCTCGATTCGACCTCGACGCCACGCAACGATTCCTCGAGACCCTGGGGCCGCGGGAGGTGACGACCGTTGAGCGCTAGGGCGGCTGGTCGTCGTTCTTCTCTGCGGATGGCTGTCGCCTGTTTGGCGGCGATCGCAGCCGCCTGCCGGCAGGACATGCACGATCAGCCGAGCTATATGCCGCTCGAGGCCTCGAGCTTCTTCAAGGACGGGAGCTCGGCTCGTCCGCTGCCGGAGGGAGTGGTGGCTCGCGGACAGCTGCGTGACGACGAGCTGTTGTACACGGGGAAGGTGGGGGGCGAGCCCTCCCCTGAGCTGCCGTTCCCCGCTGACGAGGCACTGATGGCACGAGGACGGGAGACGTACGACGCCTTCTGCTCGCACTGTCACGGGCGGGCCGGCAACGCCGACGGCATGGTCGTCCAGCGGGGATTCACCAAGCCGCCCGCGTTCACCGTCGAGAAGCTGATGAAGGCGCCGATTGGGCATTTCTTCGATGTCATCACCAACGGCTTCGGCGCCATGCCCGATCACGCCGCGCAAATCGCGGTCCGCGACCGTTGGGCGATTGCGGTGTACGTCCGTGCGCTTCAGGCGAGCGCCTCAGGCACGATCACCGACGTGCCCGACACACAGAGAGGTCGGTTGCCCTGAGCGTCACCGCGGGTGGCGTACCGTGACACGCGATGAAACTGCGGCGAACAGCTGACGAGCTCATTCCCGAGCTGGCGCTCTACCAGCGGCGATACGTGATCGCCGGCGCCGTTGGTGTATCGCTCTCGTTCGTCGGGGCCGTTCTGAGACCCACGCAGTTCTTTCAGTCCTACCTCAGCGCCTACTGCCTCGTTCTCGGCGCGACGCTTGGTTGCCTCGGGTTCGGGATGATCCATCAGCTTTCGGGTGGCGCGTGGGGGGTGGTGACCCGCCGTCTAATCGGTGCGGCGTCGCGTCTGCTGCCGGCGCTGACGGTGCTCTTCGTGCCGGTGGCGGTCGGCGTGCCCTGGCTCTACGAATGGAGTCACGCGGACCGGGTGGCCGCAGACGCGCTGCTGCGTGGCAAGGCCGCCTATCTGAACACGCCCTTCTTCCTCGTGCGGGCCGCATTCTACTTCGCCGTGTGGAACGCACTCGCCCACTTCCTGAACACGTGGTCGATCGAGCACGACCGCACCGGCGACCCGGAGCTGGCCCGGCGCATGCAAAAGCTGAGCGGCGGTGGGCTCGTCGCGTACGGGTTGACCGTGACGTTTGCGTCGTTCGATTGGCTGATGTCGCTCGATCCGCACTGGGTCTCGGCAATCTACGGCATTCTCGTCATCGGCGGGCAGGGCGTCACGGCTCTGTCCGTGCTGATCGTGTCCCTGTCGTGGCTTTCACGACGGCCACCGCTCGACCAGATCGTGACGCATGCGCATTTCCACGATCTCGGCAATTTGCTGCTCGCCTTCGTGATGCTGTGGGCGTATTTTTCATTCTCCCAGTACCTCATCATCTACTCGGGCAATCTGCCCGAGGAGGTCACCTGGTACACCAGACGCTTGCACACGTCCTGGCGCATCGTGGGTCAGGTGCTCATCGCCGTGCATTTCGCCGTCCCGTTCCTCCTGCTGCTTTCCCGCCGGATCAAGCGTGACCGACGGGTCCTTGCCATGCTCGCGCTCGGGCTTGTGGTCATCCGGGCGCTGGACTTGATGTGGCTCGTCGCTCCCGAATTCCATCGGACCGGACTCTCGGTCAGTTGGCTCGATCTGATCTTGCCGCTGGCGCTCGGCACGTTGTGGGTTGGTCTCTTCCTTCGCGAGCTTCGGGGTCGCGCTCTCCTGCCGGTTGATGACCCGCAGTTCGGCGAGGCGATCGGTCCGCTCGTCCGGCGGGCGGAGGCGGCGCCGGGGCGGACCAGTCCCGGGCCCGGTTGAAACCAATGTCGTCCGGACCGGCATCGATCGGGGCGCAGGTGGTAGATCGGACCGCTTTGATCGGCGAACGGTCGGCGCATGCCGCGCGCGCGCCAGACGGAGAAGACGCCCGAGGCCGCGGAGATCCCGGTGGGTCGACGAACTGGGATTCGACGGTCATGACCGACGCCCGGCGCAGGGAGGCGTGTCCTCCGCGCGGAGCGGCTTTTCGAGCGAGATGGCCCGATCTGCCGCCCGCTCACGGATTTCCGCACGGCAGGGGGGCCTGGAGATCGCATGTCTGACGCGCCATCCGTTGGATCTCCGGATCGGCCGGCGGCGCGTCACGAGACGCGCGACGTCGACGTTCGAGGGGTCGCGAAAGCCGGTCTCGGGCTCGCGTTGGGCACAGCCGCGGCGGGAGCCGTCGTCTGGCTGCTCTACGGGAGCTTCGAACGTCGAGCACGGAGCCTCCAGCCGGCGTATCCGCTCGCGGTGGGTCAGGATGTGCGCCGCCCGCCGGAGCCGCGCTTGCAGGTAACGCCGCGGCAGGATCTCGAGGCGTACCTCGAAGCCCAACAGGAGTTGCTGACCGGCTATCACTGGGTCGACAAGGAAGCAGGTACGGTCCGGATTCCTATCGACGTTGCCATGAGCCGTGTGGTGGCGCAGGGGCTGCCCTCCCGTCGCCCACTCGGCCGAAGTGGACGTGCGCCATGAGGTCGCGTCGATTGCGTCGGGGAGCCTGCCTCGTCTTGCCGGGTGCGCTCGTTGCGATCACCACCGCTCAGATGGGCGGGTGGTCGTCGGCGTCTGCCCAGGTGATCGGTGCACCGCTGCCGGCTTCCCGTCAAGAGGTCGGCCTCCCGGCCTCGAGCCTTCCGGCCCCACTGCAGGCGATCGGCTTCGATCAACGACTCGGTGAGCCGCTGCCGCTCGATGTATCGCTGGCGGACGAGGATGGTCGCCTTCGCCCACTCGGTGATTTCTTCGGCACGCGCCCGGTCGTGCTGGCATTCGTGTACTTCGAGTGCCCGATGCTCTGCACGCAGGTCGTACGGTCGCTCACGGCGACGCTGCGGACGCTGTCGCTCGATGTCGGTCGAGATTTCGACGTCCTGGTCGTGAGCTTCGATTCGCGCGAGGGACCGGCCGTGGCGGCACGCGCGAAGTCGGAGCAGCTTGCGCACTATGCGCGGTCAGGCACCGAGTCGGGGTGGCATTTCTTGACGGGCGGTTCAGAATCCATCGCACGCCTGACGCGCGCGGCCGGTTTCCGATACACATGGGACGAGGCCACCGGCCAATTTGCCCACCCGGCCGGCGTCATCGTCGTCACGCCCGACGGTCGGCCGGCGCGCTATCTCTTCGGCATCGATTTCAGTGGTCGGGATCTGCGACTCGCGCTCGTTGAGTCGTCGCAGGGACGCATCGGGTCTCCGGTCGATCGCGTGCTGCTGTTCTGCTACCACTACGATCCGATGACGGGGCGCTATGGTTTGTACATCATGCGCGCGCTGCGAGTGGCGGGCGTCGCGACCGTCCTCGCTCTTGGAAGTATCATTCTCATCTTGCTGAACCGGGAACGGTTCACTCGACGCACGATGCGCCTCTGAACATGCCCGCCGAGCTCCCGCCGCTCTTCCCCGAAGCCGCCTCCACCATCGCACCGCGGGTGGATGCGTTGTACGAGTTCCTCGTCGGGGTGACCGCCTTCTTTTCGCTGCTGATTGCGGGTCTGATTGTGTTCTATGCCGTGAAGTACCGGCGTCGCTCTCCCGACGAGGTCGGTGCGCGCATCGCGGGCGGCCTAGTGCTCGAGATCGCGTGGACGCTGATTCCTCTCGCGATCGTGCTCGTGATCTTCGTCTGGGGCGCTCGTGTGTTCTTCGCGATCGCGCGCCCGCCTGCCGAAACCCTGAACGTCTACGTCGTCGGGAAGCAGTGGATGTGGAAGTTTCAACACCTGAACGGCCTGCGCGAGATCAACGAGCTCCATGTGCCGGTCGGTCGCGCCGTCAAGCTCATCATGACGTCCGAGGACGTCATCCACGACGTCTTCGTCCCCGCCTTTCGTGTCAAAGCCGATGTGCTGCCGGGACGCTACACACACCTGTGGTTCCAGGCGACCAAGGCCGGTCGCTATCACGTCTTTTGCGCCGAGTACTGCGGCACCAAGCACTCTGGGATGATTGGGCAGGTCGTGGCCCTCGACCCCGCGGACTACCAAGTCTGGCTCGCGAGTGGTCGCGCTGAAGGGTCGCTCGCGTCCGAAGGCGGCAAGCTCTTTCAGGATCTCGCCTGCCACACGTGCCACCGGCCCGACGTGCAGGGACGTGGTCCGATGCTCGAGGGTCTGTTCGGTCGGACCGTGCGGCTGCAGGAGGGAACGCTCCAGGTGGTGGACGAGGCGTACCTTCGTGAATCGATTCTCAACCCGAACGCCAAGATCACGGCCGGTTTCCAGCCCGTCATGCCCGCCTACCAAGGACTCGTTTCGGAAGACGGCCTGTTGTCGCTCATCGAGTACGTGAAATCACTCGGTGACGCAAACCGAACGCCCCTCGCTCAACCCGAGTCCGGGGGTCCGGCGCCCGGTGAGGCGACGCCCGCGCGACCGCCCGGAGGCGCGAGGTAAGGATGTCCGAGAATCCCGTCGTCGTTCCGTCGCGCCACTACCTGAACGATCAGGTCGGCGTGGCGTCCTGGCTTCTCACGCGCGATCACAAACGCATCGCCCTCCTGTACCTCGTGGGGGTCACGTTCTTCTTCTTCATCGGAGGCGCCTTCGCGGTCACCATTCGCCTCGAGCTCGCGACTCCCGCCGGCGATCTGCTGAGCGACGATACCTACAACAAGATGTTCACGATGCACGGCGTGATGATGGTGTTCTTCTTCCTCATCCCCGCCATTCCGGGCGTGCTCGGGAATTTCTTCATCCCGCTCATGATCGGCGCGCAGGACGTCGCGTTTCCGCGACTCAATCTGCTCAGCTGGTACCTCTTCATGATCGGCGCCGCGTTGGCGACCTACGCGGTCGTCAGTGGCGGGCTCGACACCGGGTGGACGTTCTACACGCCGTTCAGCACGTCCTCGTCGACGTCCGCCGTCGTACCCGCCGCGCTCGGCATCTTCATCAACGGATTCTCCTCGATTCTGACGGGACTGAACTTCATCGTCACCATTCATCGCCTCCGTGCACCTGGCCTCACGTGGTTCCGCCTGCCGCTCTTCGTGTGGTCACACTATGCGACGAGCCTCATCATGGTGCTCGGCACGCCGGTGCTCGCCATCACGATCGTGCTCGTCGCCGCCGAACGTCTCTTCGGGTTCGGCATCTTCGACCCTGCGCGCGGCGGCGACCCGGTGCTCTTCCAACATCTGTTCTGGTTCTACTCGCACCCGGCCGTCTACATCATGGTGCTGCCGGCGATGGGTGTCATCAGCGAGCTGGTCGCAGCCTTCTGTCGCAAGCCGATCTTCGGGTACACCTTCGTCGCCTTTGCCAGCCTCGCGATCGCCGTCCTGGGCTTTCTCGTCTGGGGCCATCACATGTTCGTGGCCGGGCAGTCGGTCTATGCGGCAATGGTCTTCTCGAGCCTGAGCTTCCTCGTCGCGATTCCTTCGGCCATCAAGGTCTTCAACTGGACCGCGACGATGTACAAGGGGTCGATCTCGTGGGAGACGCCGATGCTGTACGCCATCGGCTTCATCGGCCTCTTCACCATTGGGGGGTTGACAGGGCTCTTCCTCGCCGCCCTTGGTGTCGACGTGCACGTCACCGACACCTACTTCATCGTCGCGCACTTCCACTACATCATGGTCGGCGGGACGATCATGGCCTACCTCGGAGGGCTCCATTACTGGTGGCCGAAGATCAGCGGTCGGACCTACAACGAGCTGCTCGCGAAGGTCAGCGCTGCCGTCATCTTCTTCGGCTTCAATCTGACCTTCTTCCCGCAGTTCGTCGTCGGCTATCTGGGCATGCCGCGCCGCTATCACGCGTACCCGCCTGAGTTCCAGGTCCTGAACGTGCTTTCGTCGGCGGGTGCGTCGCTGCTCGGCATCGGCTATCTCGTCCCGATGGCCTATCTCGCCTGGTCGCTCCGCTACGGCCGACACGTTGGACCCAATCCCTGGGGAGCCGTAGGCTTGGAATGGACAACGACCTCGCCGCCGCCAACCTCGAACTTCAACCAGACGCCAATTGTGACGTGGGATGCATACGAGTATCCGGCGCGAATCGAGGGCCATGTCGCCTGAATCGACCGCCGGCGTGCCCCGGGCCCATGTGCTCGCGCATCACTTCGAGAGCCTCGAAGCGCAGCAGCAAGCCGCCACGCTGGGCATGTGGATCTTCCTCGTCACCGAGGTGCTCTTCTTCGGTGGAGCGCTTGCCGCATACGCGGTGTACCGTGGGTGGTATCCCGAGGCGTTCGCCGCAGCCAGCCATGAGCTCGACATCGTCCTCGGCACGACCAACACCGCCATTCTCATCACGAGCAGCTTGACGATGGCGCTGGCCGTGCACGCGGCGCAACTGGGAGCGCGGACGAAGCTGCTGGCGCTGCTCGGCGCGACCGCGCTCCTTGGCGCCGCGTTCCTCGGCATCAAGATCGTCGAATACGCGCACAAGTTCACCGAAGGTCACGTGCCCGGACCAGGATTCATGTTCGCGGCCGAGCACGTCGCGCACGCCCAGGTGTTCTTCTCGATGTACTTCGTGCTGACCGGTCTCCATGCGCTGCACATGGTGGTCGGGCTCGGCGTCCTGGCGTGGATGATGGTCTGGGCCTGGAACGGACGGATCACTCGCGAGTACGCCAGCCCGGTCGAGATCAGCGGGTTGTACTGGCACTTCGTCGACATCGTGTGGATCTTCCTGTTTCCGCTGCTGTATCTCATTGGCCGGCATCCGGGAGCATGAGCTCGATGCGCGGGGAAAAGGCCCGGGGAGGACGACGAGTTGACTGAACACGTCGTGCCCGTGCGCGTCTACGTCACGATCTTCGGCGTCCTCATGGCGTTGACCGCCGTGACCGTGATGGTCGCGTTCGTCGATCTCGGTCCGCTCAACAGCGTCATGGCCCTGACGATCGCGGTGCTCAAGGCGACGCTCGTCGTCTTGTTCTTCATGCACGCCAAGTACAGCCCGCGGCTCACGCAGCTTGTCATCGCGGGAGGGCTGCTGTGGCTGGTCATCCTCCTCTCACTGACCTTCAGCGACTACCTGACGCGCCATCTGCTCACCTATGGATGAGCCGGTCGCGACTCAAAACCAAAGAAAGGTCTCCGGATGACGGCTCCAGTTGGCGTCCGATCGCAGACCGACCTGCGCAGCCACGTGAATTCGCCGGCCACGCTGCAGATCGTGACGGGCCGGTGTGAAGTACAGGATTGATCGTGCCGATTTCAAATGTGTCAGTCGCAGACGGCCCCAGGGGGCCGCTCGGGACTGCTTGCGTGGGAATCGGCGAGGATGCCGAGCGTGCTTCGGCGTCCTATCTGGAGCGCAGCTTGCTACCCTTGCTCGCAGTCTTTGCCGGCCTGCGCTTCGCCGCCTGAGGTCGTTCGACGGGACGGCCTGTCGCGGGACGCGTTGCCAGAGTGGGCAAGCACGACGACCAGCCCCATTCGCTGAAACGCATGTCCATGTCCCTGGCCCTCGCGACCGCCGATCTCCCTGCAGCTGGATCGTCCCCGGACGATGCTGGGGCCGAGCGTCGTGTACACAAGCGCCACGCAGCGGCTGACATCCCGTTCGTCACCCGCGTTCGTCTGAAGTACGGCCCGGTCGTCACCCTCATCGACGTGTCCGCTGGAGGCGCGCAGATCGAGACCACCTCGTTTCGGATGCAGCCGGGGTCGAGCGTGGTCCTGGAGCTGGCAGGCGACGACCGCGAGATCTCGGTACAAGCCACAGTTCTGCGTTGCCAGCTGGAGCGCCTCCTGCCGGAACCGGTTTACCGCGGCGCGTTGGCGTTCAAGAAGGAGCTCGATTTGTCGGCGCTGGGTACCGTGGTGACGCCGGAGCCTGAGCCCGCGGCGGAGTTGGATTTGCGCGGCGAAGAGGCCCGCTTGCGCCAGGTGCTCGGTAAGCTGGCATCCGCGCTCGGCGCTCGAGGTCTGTCCGCGAACGGCACCGCACCCGATCCCACGCACGCCTTGTTCGGTGCGCTCGATGCCGCGATGGCGGTTCTCGACACGCCGGCGGGTCGACGGTCCGGCCCTGCGCTCGGGTCCGAGCTTGCGTGCCTGCTCAAGGCGACCACCGACGCCCTGAACGGGCACACGAAGCCGGCGTCGCTCATCGCCGCCGTCGAGGAGCACCTGCGGCGGGTGATTCCCGCGCGCGCCGTGCGGCTGGATGAGACCGGCTCGTTCATCCAGCTGCCCGGCTCGGAGGCCATCATCTTCCAGGTGCCGCCGCTCGACCCGACGACGCCGCCCGGGAAGATCGTGGTGGAGTTCGCGGAGGACTCCGAACCGCTCGAATGGCACATGCAGCTGCTCAAGGCGTCGCTGCACCTCATCGCGCTCGTGCGGGAGCTCGGTCGCCGAGGAGGCGACGGTCCGCTGATCGCCGCGCCGGCGCAGCGACTCCCAACCGGCTGGAGTCGCGTCGTCGCCCGGTACACCAGCGGACCGATGATCAAGGGGTTCACGCAGCATTTTCTCGCCGCCAATGCGGCGCTCATCGTGAGCCCCGAGCCTGAAGCGCCGGCCAACCGTCGGATCACCGTGCCATTCAAGGACCTGAAAGCTATCTTCTTCGTCCGCGATCACGAAGGCGACGCGGCCTATCAGGAGCGGAAGACGCTCGACGCCTCGGCTCGCGGCCGCAAGGTCTCGGTGACGTTCACCGACGGCGAGGAGCTCGTCGGCACGACGGTCAACTACCTGCGAAGCGCCCCTGGGTTCTTCCTTCATCCCGCTGACCCGAAGAGCAACAACGAGCGCGTCTTCGTCATCGCGCAGGCCGTACGGGAGGTCAAGTTCATCTAGAGACCGTTTTCGACTTCGCTGTCGTACGTCGTCCTTCCTCTTAGGCCTTCGGTGTTGGTCCGTTCCTGGGCTTTGGTCCGGCCTGAGGCCTTCGGTCCTTCGTCCCGAGCCGGGCGTTCAGCGCCCAAAGGCCGAAGGACGAGGGACGGACCACGGCCCAAGGCCCACAGCACCAAGGCCTCACGGCGCGCGACACGGAAATCGAAAGCGCTCTAGTGCCTGATCCGCCTTCCAGGTTCTCCCATATACTCCCGAGCCATGTGCTCGCTGGAGCTTCGGCACTCCCAGCCAACCGGAGCTGCAATCGGGGCGGAGGCGATCTGACGTGGAGGATCTGAGCCGGACCTATACCAAAATCCTCGTCCTCGAGGCCCTCATCGTCTGCCTGCTGTGGCTCCTCGGCCGCCTGTACTCATGACTTGCTCGCTCTGGACCCGGAAACCACGGGCGAGAACCGCCGACGACCTGCCTTAGAGACCGTCATGCGGCCCGCTCGGAGAACTCTGTGCTCGTGGCGCACAACGGCGGCACGCACGACGCGCCCGCGGGGAAGTGGCACGGGGGGGAGGGGCTCCCGTGCGCGACCGGGCGGGCCGCCTTCGCGGTCGACCACCTCACGAACATCCGCTGCGGTGAGTCTTGCCCCCGTGCGCGGAGGCGGGGGTGTGGGCGGGAGCCCCACGTCGAGGTAGATGCATCCCGTCGATTGGCTCATCGTCGTCGTTTATCTCGTGTGGATGGTCGTCGACGGCCTCCGTCGAGCGCGGGGGACCGACAAGGTCGAGGGTTACTTCCTCGCGGGGCGGTCGCTGCCGTGGTGGGCCGTGGGCTTGTCGGTCATGGCGACGCAACTGAGCGCTATCACGCTCGTCGGCACGACCGGCCAGGCCTACGCGACCGGCCTGCGCTTCATTCAGTTCTACCTCGGCCTGCCGCTTGCGATGATCATCTTGTCGCAGACGTTGGTCCCGTTCTTCCATCGTGCCGGCGTCTATACCGCATACGAGTACCTCGAGCAGCGCTTCGACGTTCGCACGCGCACCCTGGCGGCGGTCCTGTTCCTGCTTGGGCGGACCTTCTCGCTCGGCGTCGTGATCGCCGCCCCGGCGATCGTGATCTCGTCGATCATCGGCTGGAGCATGCCGACAACGGTCATCTTGCTCTCGCTCCCCATGGTCTTCTATACGGCGCTCGGAGGTGTGCAAGCGGTTGCGTGGACCGACGTCAAGCAGATGTTCGTCATCGTCTTCGGGATCGTCGCGGCCGTGGTCGTCTTGATTCTCCGCCTGCCGAACGAGGTGGGCGTGGGACGGGTGCTCGAGTTGGCCGGGGCGACGGGGCGGCTCGAGGCCCTCGACTTCCGATTCGATTTGCGGGAAACCTACACGTTCTGGTCTGGCCTCATCGGCGGGCTCTTCCTGTCGCTCGCCTACTTCGGCTGCGACCAAAGCCAGGTGCAGCGCTACCTCACGGCGAAGTCGGTCGACGAAGCGCGGCACTCGCTGCTCATGAGCGCCTACGTCAAGATTCCGCTGCAGCTGCTGATTCTCGGCACCGGCGTGCTCGTGTTCGTCTTCTACGTGTTCCACATACCGCCCATGCTCTTCAATCGCTCGCACGACGAGCAGGTGGCGAGCAGTCCACGGGCGGTCGAGTACGCGGCGCTGCAACAGGAGTTCGACAGTGCCGTCTCGGCGCGTCGCGCCGCGGCCGCGTCAGGCGACCGGGCGGCCTTTCTTGAGCGAGACGAGGCGCTGCAGGCGATTCGGGTCAAGGCGATGACCCTCGTCAAGGACGTGACCGGAGATCGCGAGTACACCGACGTCAACCACGTCTTCCCGACCTTCATTACGACCGAGATGCCGATCGGGCTCATCGGTCTCATGCTCGCAGCGATCTTCGCGGCGGCCATGTCGACCGCCGCTGGCGAGCTGAGCGCGCTCTCGAGCGCCACGGTGATCGATCTGTACAAGCGGCACTTCGTCACCCAGGCGGCGGATGCCCATTACCTGACCGTGTCGAAGCTGGCGACGGTCGGCTGGGGCCTCTTTGCGTGTGTCGTGGCGATGTCGGCGTCCAATCAGGGGTCGCTCATCGAGGTCGTGAACCGCTACGGGTCGTTCTTCTACGGGTCGCTCCTCGGCGTGTTCCTTCTCGCGACGTTGACTACACGGACGACCGGGACGGGCGCCTTCTGGGGCCTCATCGCCGGCATGGCCGTCGTCCTCGTCGTGGCGTTCACGACGCCGGTCGCGTTTCTTTGGCACAACCTCATCGGCGCCGCGGTCGTCGTGGTGGTCGGGTCGGCGGTCAGCCTGTTCGCCTCCCCTAGAAACTCTTCCACGTGAACGCGCTCATCATGTTCTCGCCTGCGGTCATCATCGTGCGCTGCAACCTCCGGTCGTAGTGGATGGTCGCGCCGCCGGTTGCGGTCAGAACCTTCGTGATGAGCGCGCCGTAGAAGCCGCTGCACGTCGGGCTGTTGTTGCACCCTTGCCCCGTGAAGCTCGTCGAGGCATTGGGCGCGTAGATGACGGCGGAGATGCGCGCGTTGCCCCTGAGTCTCACTTCAGCGGTTCCACCGTAGACGAGCTGGAGTTGACCCGAATCGAGCGATGGGTTGACGTCGGCGCTGCTGCTCGTCATGTCGATGGCCGCCTGATTGTCTGCGACGCCCTGTCCCGCCACTTCGATGGTGACGCTTCCTGGCGGATTGATCTCGATCCGTCCATTGGCGCCGACGTTGAGCTTGTTCACCACGTACTTGCCAGGCGCCAAGCGCAGGGTTCCTCCGGACACGTCGACATCACCGAGGCGGACGGTGGTGTTCGGCTGTGGCATCACTTGCGCGACGTTGCCTGCGGAAGCGCACAACGCACCTGCCCCCATGGGGATCCCAATACAGCTCCCACCCAGACTCTGGTTGCTTGGCCAGATCGGTGGCGCGGACAGTGTCGGGTTCGGGTAGCTGATGTTCTGGGCCAGCTCGACCAAGCCGTCGGACACAGAGGCGCCGCCATTGATCGTCTGAGCTGTGACGTTGTTGGCCGTGCAGTTGCCGACGCCCGAGCGGGGCGTCGAGAGCGTCCCGTTGATGACCGTGCCCGATCCGGCTTCCGTCAGGTTGCCGTTGGTGCCGACGTTGCCGTCGTCGTTGAAGAACACGGGATTCCCCGCTTGCATGTCGTAGCTGTCGGTCGTGGCGCCACCAGCGAACGACAGGGCGGCGCAGCCGTCGTGGCGGGCGAATGCCGCATATCGGTACAGCGGCACGAGCTGCTTCTCGATGACCGCCGAGACCTCGACCTGCGCCTGCCGCGGGCCCTCGACAAAACCGACGGACGTGATCTCCCATGTCTGGATCGTCTTCGGCGTGTTGTTCTGCATGGCCTCGGGGTAGGTCTGCATCGAGATCAGCTCAGCTCTGACCTTGTACTTGACGCTGCCTGTGTCGAGCGCCATCCCGTTGGTCGCCAGGGCGTTCTGAAAAGCGGTGACCACGGCTGCGTTGCCATAGTTGGATGCGTAGGTGGCGTCGCTCGACAACCTCACTTGCGCGTTGTTGTACTTCACCGTCGGACCGGTGATGTCGTAGGCATTCAGCGGGTCGTTGGGCGTGCTGCCGGTGTTGGTCGGTGCCGTGTAAGAGTTCAACAGGAAGTTGGCAGCCCGATGGATGCCAGACTCGGCGCCATACCGCGCCTGGGAGGCCAGCTTGTAGTTGACGCTCGACCACGTCTCCGACTGGGACATGAACATGAGCGACGTGCCGAGCACCGACATCGCCAGCACCATGAAGAGCGCCATGATGAGGGCGATGCCGCGTTCATCGGATTGCGTTGCTGTTCTTGTGAGCGTCATGTGCCTGTCCCGTGCTACTGAGTCTCAATCGTGTATGAGGGGAGGAGGTTGGCGATCGTCTGGGGCATCACCTGGAGCCGAGCCGTGTTGTTCTGGCTCGCGAGCTGCCACACGTGATACACGTTCCGCGGCGCGACGTTCAGGAGCGCCTTGGTCTCGGTCTGAAACACCTTGGTGATCGGATCACGGTCCTGAGTACGGACCGTCAAGGTCACGGCGACGTTCGTGACGTACCGCTGACCCGCCACGGTCTTGATCTCGTAGGTGAAGCACGGCGTCCCGTCAGGATTGGCTTGGATGTTGTTCAGCAGCACCTGGGATACGGTGAGCACCGGTTTGGCGTTCGCGGTGAAGCTCATTGCGTTCCGATAGAGGTTGCCGCCCGCGGTGTCGCACGTGTATTCCACGTACGCCATCTCGCCGTTGCCGAGCACGTCGCCGTAGATCTTGAGGAGCGATCCCGTGGATCCGTTCGCTTGTCCGGACGCCACGGTCGGTACAATGCCGGTCCCGAACCCACCGTGCACGGTGATGGGCGCGCCAATGGCGTGCGCCAACTCGAAAGTGGCCGTGATCGTCGGCGGCGAGTTCCCCACCGCCGTGACGGTCACCGTCTCGTTACATGGGTTGGCATTGGTGCAGCCGCGCGCGGGATTGGCGCTGGTGCCGCCGCCCACCACGATCTTCTCGTTCTGAAAGAGACCTGACACTCCCAGCGTTGACGGGGAGGACGTGACAGCGACCGTGGCCGTCGCGCCCTCGGCCACCGCTGCGCCGAGGGCCTTGGTACCGGGAAACGCGATGCGGCCAGCCTGTCCAATCTCCTGTTGCGAACTCGGTCGCGTTTCTGACGCCTGAGTGCATCTCGGACCGATTCGAGGTCGTCTCCGTGACGCGGGTCAGCCGCTGCACGCCTGACATCACCGTGCCCGATACGAGCGTGAGGATGGCCACGCCGATCATGAGCTCGATCATCGAGTAGCCGGCCTCAAGCCGATGGCGCCTGGCGTCGACTGAGATTCGTCGAACCGTGCGGTTGCGTGACAGTGACACCGGTCCTCCTCAGAACGGAAAGGTCTTGAGCGACGTGACCGTCGAACGCGGAACACGGCCGGTTCCACCAACGGCCGACCGAACGATGGCTGTCACGGTGAGCTGTTTCAGGTTCGTCGTCCCCGCGGGCGCCGAAATCTGCCAGACCCGCTTGTAGTACCAGCCGTTTGGAGCCGTCGTGCCCGCTGAGGGGATGAGCGACCCCCCGATGTCGAGGTAGTCCACGTAGAGGGCGACCGGCGCAGCCGGATCGGAACTGCCGCCAATCGTCAGCCCGGTGCCTCCGGTATTGGTCGTCGGAAATGTGCGGGTATCCGAGACGGAATCGCCGTAGGCCAGAGCCATCAACTGCTCGAGCTTGTCCTGCGCGTACTCGGTAGTCCTGGCTGCCAGGTGCCCCTGGTTCTCCGTCGTGTTCGTCGCCATGATGCCGAGCGGCAGGAGCCCCAGCGCCGCCACGAGCAGAATGCTCAGCGCGAACACGATCTCGATGAGGCTGAAGCCCCTTGCCGACCTGTCACGGCGATCGATGCGGCGCATGGCGAGCCTGGTCCCGGATTGAGAGGTCGTCATCATTGCCTGATCCATGAGGCGCCCGACGCCTTCGACCACCACCGTCGCACGAGCGGCGTCGCCGTGATGGTGGTCCCATAGACCCCGACGCCGTCGGTGATGTAGAGCCCATTGGTCCCAATCGGGGCCCCGGTGTCGTCAATGGGAATGCCCCGCGAGTTGAAGACCACACAGGCGGTGTTGGCGATGGCCACGCCCGCGTTGTCGAGGCACGCGGCAGACTGGCTAATCGCCGGCTGCGTGTTGGGCGGCGGCGCGGTCAGACCGCCAAAGCCGAACGACACACCCTGCGACACCTGCAAGGTGCCGCCCTCGGTCTCCCAATTGCCGGTCGTCTTGTTCTTCACCTGGACGAAGAACTGACCCATGTTCAAGCTGGCGTAGACGCGTGCGCGCGAGGCGCTCGACGCGGCGCGCATCTTGGCCAGCGTGATGGCGCTCGAGAGGTTGCGCGCATCGCCCTGGATCTTCATGCCGCCGATCGTGCGGCCGGCTTGCGGCAGGGCGATCGTGGTCGTGATGCCAACAATGGCGACAGCGACGAGTAGATCCACCATCGAGAATCCGTGAGCCGCCTTGATGTGCTGGTGCGTGGTCACGCCGGGCAGAAGGCAAGGCCCGTACCCTCTAGGTGGAGACCGACGACCCCCCCAGCCAGAGGATGTTGGGGCGGGCGAACGTCGTGCCGGCAAGGCCGCACCGATCGCGCAGCGTTGGCGGAATTGGCACGTCGTGTCAATAAAGAAAGGGATGCCGAGGCATCAAGGACCAGACAGGACGGTGCATCCGCGGCAGATAGCGGCTCCATCATCCATGTTCGCGCGCAAGCAGCCGCCAACCGCAGTGTGTCACCTCGACTACAGCGACGATGTTCCAATCGGAAACGCATCGAATCGAAACCGTAACGCTCGCCCGCCGTGAGTGTTTCCAGCCGCCTCGAATCTTCACGCCGATGCGGGCTACGTGACGTCGACGCCTCTGGCCCATGGCTTGCTCGATCGACGTGCATGGGTCGGACGAAACGGTCCATGCGATCACAGGATGGATATTCCGGCCTCGAGATGCTGCTCGTGGTCGGCATCCTCGGCATCGTGAGCGCGATCTCACTCATACAGATTGGCAACGCGCAGCCAGCCTTGAAAGGCGATGGCGCCATGCGTGCCGTCATGGCGCAGTTGAACACCGCGCGCGAGCTCTCGATCACGCAGCGGCGCGTGATCAGCGTCACATTCACCGACGGGAAACTGATAGAGCTCGTCCGAGTGAATATTCCAGCTGCGGACGGGACGACCGTGCTGGCATCGACGCCGCTCGAGGGAGGTGTGCAGTTCGCCCTCTCGCCGGGGCTCCCCGACACCCCGGACGCGTTCGGGAACAGTTCGGCCGTGTCGTTCGGTACGGCCACCAGCGTGGCATTCAATTCAGACGGCACCTTCATCAGTAACACCGGCAATCCCGTGAATGGGACGGTGTTCCTGACGATTCCCAATCAGTCGAAGCTCTCGAGTCGCGCCGTCACCGTGCTTGGCGCGACGGGCCGCGTACGTGGCTACAAGTGGGACGGATCGAAGTGGGTCCGAGTCTGAGGACAGGTCGGGCAGGTAGGTCAGTAGGGCAGCAGAGCGGGGAGGTGGTGTGCAAGCCTCGAAGAACCAAGCAGTAGATCACCGGGTGTCCGAGCGCGGCATCTCGCTCATCGAGACGATGATTGCGGTCGCGGTGATGAGCGTGTGTCTCATCGGAACCGCCTCAGTGCTGACGCAGGGCGTGCAACGGACCAACAGCTCGCCAGGCGATCTCATCGCGACGCAAAAGGCCCAAGAGGCGATCGAGAGCGTCTTCTCGGCACGAGACTCCAAGGTGCTCTCGTGGGCTCAGATCCGCAACGTCAGCGGCGCCTCGGGCTCTGATGCCGGAATCTTCCTCGACGCGGCGCTGCCCATCAAGGACGCAGGTCCGGATGGTCTCGTCGGGACCCCGGACGACGGCGCGATCGAGACGATGACGTTCCCCGGTCGAGACGGCCTGCTCGGCACCGCGGACGATGAGGTGCGGAGCTTGGAGGGCTATCAGCGCGAGATTCGCATCCGTGATCTTCAGCCGAACCTGCGGTCGATTACGGTCACGGTGACGTTCCAGTCCGGCAGCTCGAGACGCACGTACGCGCTGACGGCCTACATCTCGAACTACGCCTGAGGTCCAAGACATTGACGACCTTGGATCGCCACGAAGGCGGCTTCAGCCTCATCGAGCTCATGGTGGCCCTCGGGATCACCGTGGTCATCCTCGGCACCGCGATGGGAACGCTTCGGAACGCGTTCTCGTTGAACGAGACCGCCACGCTCGTCGCCGACGCCAATCAGAACCTGCGCGCCGGCACGAACATGCTCGTGCGCGACCTCATGCAGGCCGGGCGGGGCATTCACATCGGCGGCATTCCCATCCCCTCAGGCCCTGGAGCCCAGCCGATCGAGCGACCCGGCCCGCCCGGAACCTCGCTGACCTTCGACAACACGACGCAGACGACCCTCCCGGCGATCATCACCGGCTACCAGCTCGGCCCGGTCATCAACGGGCAGCTCACCGATATCGTGACGATGCTCGCGGTGGATCCGACGGCGTTCGTCCAGTTCGGCGTGACCCCCGTGCCCCAGGCGCTGCCCCTGAACCTTACGGGACCGCCGCTCGGGACGTACCCGGCGGGCATCACGGCGCCTGTGCCCACGCTGGCCGACGACGGGGGCAGCCTGCACGTGGGACAGTTCACCGGCTGGCTCACCGATCCGGTGTTCAAGGTGAAGCCAGGGGACCTGCTGCTCTTCAACAACGCCAACGGACGGGCGATTCAGGTCGTCACACGGGTCAGCGGCTCCGACGTGTTCTTCGAACCGACCGATCCCTTCCGCCTGAATCAACGAGGCGTGACGCAGGGCTCAATCATGCAGATTCGCGGCGGGTCGAGCTTCCCACAAACCGACGTAGTGCGCGTGACGATGCTGACCTACTACGTGGACGCGAACACGACATCGGGCTCGCCGAGACTGACCCGCCAGATCAACCACTTCCCGCCCGAGGCCATGGCGGGTGTCGTCGAGAACCTGCGCCTGACCTGGGACGTAGTGGACGGCGTGGTCAATCCGACGGCGGTGCCGCACCTGCCGTCCACCATCGGTGGCGTGCTCTATTCGTCGAATCAGATTCGCAAGGCGAACCTCGACATGTCGGTGCGCTCGGACACCCGCTCGACCGAACACATGGACTACCTGCGCCATCAGGTTTCCACCGTCGTCAGCATCCGAAGTCTCGCGTACGTGGATCGGTATCAATAGCGCAGCGCTCGCGATAGCGGTCAGCAACCGGCGTTCGGCTTTCAACACAAGCGGAATCAGGTGAGATGGATCATGCGCATGCAGGCGGAACGGGGTGTCGCGCTCATCGCCACGCTGCTGGTGATGCTGGTGATGTCGTCGCTGCTGGTGGGGTTCACCACGGTCGTGATGAGCGACCAGCGGTTTCGCGGCATCGATCGTGACCGGACGCGCGCGTTCTACGCGGCGCACTCGGGGCTCGAGAAGCTCACGGCCGATTTGGGCGCGCTCTTCGAGCGCACGCCCGCACCGACGCCGGCGCAGCTGAACACCGTTCAAGCCGCGCCGCCTGTGATTCCCGGTATCGCGTTCCAGACGGCACAGGGTACATCGGGCTATACCCTCCAGGGATCGACGCCGGTCGTCGCGCCGATTTCATCGGGTCCCTTCCAAGGGTTGGTCGCGCTCAAGACGATCTACAACCTCGACAGCACCGCCCGCACCTCGATCGGCGGCGAGGTGCACTTGACCCGTCAGCTCGAGACCGTCGCGATCCCTGTCTTCCAGTTCGGGATTTTCTCGGCGGTCGATCTGAGCTTCTTCGCCGGCCCGAACTTCGACTTCGGCGGACGCGTCCACACCAATGGCAACCTTTTCCTCGCCGAGGGCGCGGGGAACACGTTGACGCTCAGGAGTCCTGTCACGGCGGTTCGTCAGATCGTCCGCCAGCGGTTGTCGAACGGCCGAATCATCACGACGACGAACCACACCGGTACGGTGAGCATGGCGACCTCGACGAGCGCGTTTCGCCCGCTCACGCAGTCGCCGAACGAAGGCAGTGTCGTGGACGACGAGAACAGCGCGCCGAACCCGAGCTGGCCGAGCATCTCGATGTCGCTCTACAACGCGTGGATTCGCAATGGTGCGACAGGCGCCCGCTCGCTGAATCTGCCGCTGACCTCGGTGGGAGGCACCAACGTCGAGCTCGTGCGCCGCTCGCCAGCGAACGAGAACATCTCGAATCCGGAGCTGTACAACTCGCGGTACTCCAGTCGCGTGAGCTTGCGCGTCCTCCTGTCCGACACGGCGGCCGACCTGACCTCGCTGCCAGGCGTCACCGCGACGCCGCCCGTGCCGCTCGACGGCAGCGTCCCGACGACCCCGCCGATCGCGCGCTCGACCGGTCCACTGCCTGGGCCGGTCATGGTCACGACGAACGACACCGACGACACCGACCCCGTCATCAGGGTGGACACCGTCCATCCCTGGTTTCGGCCGGCTCCGCTGACGGTGGGCGGGCACAACGTGACCTGCCAGGGGAGAACCCCCAACTCGTTCACCGATTGCGCGCACACGGCTGGCGGTCCGCCGCCTTCGGTGCCCGCGGGCACGGCAGTCGGCGCCAATCTCAACGGTCGCCCCGCTGGAACGACCGTGACACTGTCCACGACATTGAACGGCACGTTCAACCTCCCGGTGGCGAGCACCAGCGGCTTCGCCTACGACACGTTCTTCCTGGGGGAGAACGGTCAGGTGCCGCGTGTGGTGACCTGCAGCGGAAACACGAACGATCAGTTCACGGGCTGCTTCGGCCATCCGGACACGAACGATCCCAGGCCCGTGCTGACCGGCGCGCTCTCGCAGCAGAACACACCCACCATTGGCGGCTTCATCAAGATCGAGATGCAGAACAACGTGGGCGTCTGGCAGGATGTCACCGCCGAGATGCTGGGCTACGGCATCGGCTCGCGGCCCCAGCTTCACGCCGGGACGAACCTGGCGAACCTGTGTGCGGATCCGACACCGAACGCCATCCTGCGGATTCAGCGTCTGCGTGACAGCTCAGCCCTCTGCAACTACGGCAACTCTGCCAATCCGTACGACTACTGGCCCAACGTCCTGCACGATCCGCGCGAAGGGCTTCGGCGTGACGCGTCGCTCGGCGCCAACGTCGCCCTAGGCGGCGTGATGCACTACATCGCCCTCGACGCCGGTAACCTCTCGCTCTGGTTCCAGGGCCTCGGCCCCTATGCGGCCGGCAGTGGCGTGAACGCCAACAACGCCTCCGGCGCGGGCTACTCCGTGTACTTCTCCGACCGGCGCAACAACCGCGACGCGAGCGGCGGGGAAACCGGCGAATACGGCTTCGAAGACTTCGTGAACTCCGGAGGTGTCGGCGGTGCGCCGAACAACAGCCTCGACACGGGCGAAGACGTGAATGGCAACGGCGCGCTCGACACCTACGGCATGTTCCCGAAGTACAACGGCGTGGCCGGCGTGCCGCCGGGAGCCCAGGCGCCGCTCGACAACAACGCTCGTCCGTGGACGCAGCTGAATCGCGCCGAGGCGCAGACCAACCGAGCCATCCTGTTCAGGCGTGCGCTCAAGTTGGTCAACGGCGGCTACGGCATGCTCGTCTGGCCCGGCCTGACGATCGTCTCTGAGAACCCCGTGTATCTCCAGGGTGACTGGAATGGCACCTTCGGCTTCCCGGACGCCAACGCGGTCGCGACGTCCATCATCGCTGACGCCGTGACGCTGCTCTCGAACAACTGGACCGATAACATCTCCTTCACCTCGCCGTATAGCCCGGGTGGCCGTCCGCGGTCGGCGCAGTCCTACTACCGCGTCGCGATCATCGCCGGCAAGGGACCGTCGTTTCCGTGGATCAACGGCACCAACGACGACTTCGGCACCGACGGCGGGACGCACAACTTCCTGCGGTATCTCGAGGGCGGGGGCGGGACGCTGAACTACCGCGGGTCGATCGTGACCTTCTATTTCAACCGGCAGGCGGTCGGCACCTACAAGTGTTGCAACACGGTCTATTCGCCGCCCACGCGCGCGTACGCGTTCGACATGAACTTCCTCGACCCAGCGCTCCTGCCGCCACTCACGCCGCTCTTCCGCGACCTCAACACGTTGGGATTTGCGCAGGAGACGAGACCGGGGCTGTAGATCCCCATATGCCAATGCGTCCGAAGGTCTGCGGCTTCGCCGTCCACACCTCGGACCTCCGTGTCGCGCGGTACTAGGGCCCGGTCCCAGCCGTCGTTCCAAACACCTCGTCGACCGTGAGGGCCTTCAGCGGACCGAGGTCGAGCGACGCCACCGGCGGCTGAATGACCTTCGCGTCGCCGACCAAGGCGACCAGCATGCGGCTGGGATCGAGGTGCTGCCGGGCGACACGCTGCACGTCGGCTGCCGTCACCGCCTGAATGCGCTGGACGTAGCTCGAAAAGTACCCGTCGGGCAGGTCGTAGGTGACCATCTCCTCGACGCGGCGCGAGATGTCGCCCGTCGTTTCGAAACCCGCTGGGAACCGGAGTGCGACGTAGTTCTTCGCCCGTGCCAACTCGTCAGCGGGTACTGGCTGGAGGACGCCGTGCAGCTCGTTGAAGAACTCCTGAAGCGATTCTTTGGTCTTGTCCGTCTGCACACCGGCCATCGCCTGGAACGGCCCCGGCGCGACGCGCATGTCGAACGACGAGGCGGCCCCGTAGGTGTAGCCGTGCTTCTCGCGGAGGTTCAGATTGAGGCGGGAGCTGAACGCTCCGCCGAGGACGGTGTTCAGGACCTGGATCGGGAAGTAGTCAGGAGTCGAGCGCGGCACGCCAAGCCAGCCGATGCGGATCTGTGTCTGCGGGGCGCCGGGCTTGTCGACGAGGTAAACCGTGCGGGTGGACGGTTGGGCCACCTTCGGCAGGCCGACGCTAGCCGGCTTGGGGCCCTGCGCTTTCCACCCGCCGAAGGTCGCTTCGAGGACCGGGAGCACGCGGTCAGGTGTCACATCGCCGACAACCACGAGCGTTGCGGTGTCGGGCCGGTAGTATTTCGTGTAGAACGCCCGGAGATCGTCCACCGTGAACCTCTTCAATGTCTCGCTGGTGCCCATCGTCGCCGTGCCGAATCGATGGGTGGGACCATACAGCACACGCGCGAAGGCGAGCGCCGCGATGGTGGATGGATCGTCGCGGGCCTGGAGCAAGCTGGTGAGACGCTGCTGGCGGAGCCGCTCGAGCTCGTCTTTGGGGAAGGTGGGCCGGAGGGCTACGTCGGCCATGATCGGCAGCGCTTCAGCCAGTCTCGCGACCGGGACGTGGAGGCGGATCGCGGACGCGTCGATGGCGGCCGCTGCACCCAGGTCGGCGCCGAGGAAGTCGATGGCGTCGGCGATCTCGAGCGACGATCGTGAGCCGGCGCCTTCAGCGAGCATCGCCGCCGTGAGAGAACCGATCCCGTACTGCCCGACCGGATCGGCGGCCGTGCCGCTCGAGACGACGAGGTTGATCTGGACGACCGGCACCTCGTGCAGCCCGGCGATCCAGACCGGCAGACCGTTCGAGAGCTGCCGCTTTTGAATCGTGGGCAACCTGAGCGCCGGCGCGGGACCCGGGACCGGCGGTTTGGATCGGTCGGGCGCCTGGGCGTATGGCATGACGCCAGCCGACAGGGCTGCGAGGAGGCTGCCGACGACCGCAAGACGATGCCACATGTCTACTTGGCCTTCTGCTCGTCGGGGACCACGCGGAGCTCGACCCGCCGCTGCTCCGGCAGGAACGCCGCGACGGCGGCGCGCACATCGGTTGCGGAGATCGCTCGATAGCGCGACAGGTCTTCATTGAACCAGTCGGGATTTCCGGTGCTCACGAAGTAGCCGTTCAGCTGGTCGGCCTTGCCCCCGAAGCCCCCGACACGCTCGAGCCGCCGGTAAAACGAGGATTCGATCTGGTTCACCGCCCGCTGAACCTCGCGTGCCGACGGCGGCTCGCGGCGAAGCACGGCGATCTCTTCGTCGATCAGCTTGAGCAGTTCGTCCAGTGTGTGACCGGGTCTCGGCGTCGCTTCGATCACGAACTGCGACGACAGCGCCTGCGAGTCCTGATACGCCTCGACGCTTTGGGCGACCTGCAAGTCGTACACGAGGCGCTTGTAGAGGCGCGAATTCTTGCCCCCGGCCAGCACGTCGGACACGATGTCGAGGGCGGCGTCGCCTGGGGACAGCCGCCTCGGGGTCAACCAGGCCAAGTACAGGCGCGGCAACTGGACGCGATCGGTGATCGTCTTTCGCCGTACACCCGTGAGCGCGACCCCGGGGATGGTCATCGGCTCGACGGCCGCGCCCGCCTTCACGTCGCCGAACCACTTCTCGACCAGCGCCTTTGTCTTGATCGGATCGATGTCGCCGGCCACCACCAGGCTGGCGTTTGCCGGCGCGTAGAACTGCTTGAAGAACGCGACCACATCGTCGTAGCTCGCCGCCGTCAGATCGGGCATGTAGCCGATGACAGGCCAGTGGTAGGGGTGTCCCTCCGGATAGAGCGTCTCGCCGAGCACGACGTGCGCCATGCCGTACGGCTCGTTCTCGACCCGCTGGCGGCGTTCGTTCTTGACCACGTCGCGTTGGGCGTCGACCGTGGCTGGGGTCATGGAGTCGAGCAGGTAGCCCATCCGGTCCGACTCGAGGAACAGCGCCAGCTCGAGCGCGTTGGACGGAACGTTGATGAAGTAGTTGGTGCGGTCGCTGCTCGTCGACCCGTTGTTGGTGCCGCCCACGCCTTCGAGCCAGGTATCGAACTCGCCAGGCTTCACATGTCCCGAGCCCATGAACATGAGGTGCTCGAAGAGGTGAGCGAAGCCGGTGCGGCCCGGCCGCTCCCGTCCGGAGCCGACGTCGTACCAGACATTCACCGACACGACCGGGACGCTGTGATCCTCGTGGAAGATGACGTGCAGCCCGTTCGGCAAGGTGAAGTGCGTGTACGGCACCTCGAGCTGCGCCGGTTCGGCCGTCGTGTTCAGGGATCGAGTCGGTGACTGTGCCGCGCCGCGCGTCGCGCACAGCAGCAGAAGAAGCCCAGCCGAGAAGACATGTTTCACGATATCGATTGTACTCGTCCTCCGTGCCCGGCCTGCGTGCCCCGGTCTGTCCTCGTTACACGGGGCTCCGCCTCGTACCCGGATCAGTCGCTCGCGCCCTCGACCTTGCGCATGATGATGCACTGAGCAAGGTCGACGCCCGTGACCCAGACCGCCCCGCTCCACCTTCTTGCACTCCGGGGCACTTCCGCTGGCTACGCGCCGTTCCGCTCGCGTCAACGGGCGCGCTCCGCTCTGCGCACCTCATCGCCTCCCCGTTCCAGCCATGCTGCCCTCGTTTTGGCGGCAGAGCCGGCCTCGTGGTGAAATACGCGCATGATCGAGAAGCCGCTCGTCGGGGTCATCATGGGGAGCCGGTCCGATTGGGAGGTCATGCGGCTGGCCGACGAGATCTTGAGCCGGTTCGGCGTAGCGCACGAGTGCCAGGTGGTGTCGGCGCATCGCACGCCCGACTGGATGGCCGAGTACGCGCGAAGCGCGGCCTCGCGCGGCCTCGAGGTCATTGTTGCCGGCGCAGGCGGCGCGGCCCATCTGCCTGGCATGGTGGCAGCGCACACCGTGCTCCCCGTGATTGGCGTACCGGTGCAGAGCGCGGCCCTCAACGGCCTCGATTCGCTGCTGTCCATCGTGCAGATGCCCAAAGGTGTGCCCGTGGCAACGGTCGCGATTGGCGCGTCGGGCGCCACCAACGCGGGACTGCTCGCCGTGGCGATTCTCGCAACGAGTCGACCCGAGCTGCGTGACACACTGTCGGCCTACCGTCGCGAGATGGCCGAGGCGGTGCGGTCCGAGTCACTCAGCTGACGCTGACGAACGACACCGTGCCTGCTCCTACCGTGTGGACTGGACGGATTCTTCCGGGTGCCACGCTCGGTGTGCTCGGTGGCGGTCAGCTCGGTCGCATGTTCGCCATGGCGGCGCGGCGGTTGGGCTACCGCGTCCACACATTCGCCCCGGAGCACGATACGCCGACGGGGCAGATCGCGGATCGCGAGATTCAGGCACCGTATACCGATCTCGATCGCGTCCGTGAGTTCGCGTCGGGTGTGGACGTCGTGACCTTCGAGTTCGAGAATGTGCCGGCCGAAGCCGCTGCCGCGGCCGAGGCGCTGGCGCCTGTCCGGCCAAGTGGTCACGCGCTCGAAGTCGCCCAGCATCGTGTGCGGGAGAAGCGCTTTCTGGCCAGCCACGGTTTTCCGACGGCGCCCTTCGCCGTGGTCGGTGATGCCGCAGACCTTGCCCCGGCGGGCGCGCGTGTCGGCACCCCTGCCGTGCTCAAGACTGCGGCACTCGGCTACGACGGGAAAGGGCAGGCGCGCATCGATCGCCTCGAGGATCTCGAGGCGGCCTGGCTGGAGCTCGGCCGGCGCGAATGCGTGCTCGAGGCGTTCGTCGATCTGGAGTGCGAGATCTCGGTTATCGGCGCGCGAGGCCTCGACGGCGCCTTCTCGCACTTCGGACCGATCGACAACTTGCATCGCCACCACATCCTCGACGTGTCGGTCGCACCTGCCGCTGTCGAGCCGTCGCTGGCCCGTCAGGCGGTTGACGCAACCCAGGCCGTCATGGAGGCGCTGGAATACGTCGGTATTCTCTGCATCGAGTTCTTCGTGACCCGCAGCGGAGCCTTGCTCATCAACGAGCTCGCACCGCGGCCGCACAACTCCGGCCACCTGACGTTCGATGCGTGTCGCACGAGCCAGTTCGAGCAGCAAGTGCGGGCGATTTGCGGGCTGCCGCTCGGGTCACCCGATCTGCTGCAACCGGCGGCCATGGCCAATCTGCTCGGCGACTTGTGGCAGAACGGCACCCCGAACTGGCCGGCCGCGCTGGCCTTCCCGGCCGTGAAGCTGCATCTCTACGGGAAGTCCCAGGCAAGGCCGGGTCGGAAGATGGGACACCTCACCGCGATGGCCCAGACACCCGAGGAGGCGCGAGCGATGGTCCTCCGCGCGCGCGTCGCGCTGACGGTCCCGCCTGAAGGAAGCGACTAAGGACCAAGGACCAGACCAAGGCCTGAGGACAGACGAAGGACCAAGGCCTAAGGCCAGACCAAGGCCCAAGGCCAGACCAAGGACCAAGAACTAAGGCCCAAGGACCAGCTGGGACCGTGCGCTCAGGATCTTCTCCGTCGTGACGGCCTGCCCGACGTGGCGCGTCGTGTGCTCGGCGGCATGGAACAGCAGGCCGAGCACGGTTGCCGGGAGCCCCGCGCGTCCGACCTTCCGGGCATCCAGCACTGAGTCGCGCGGCGTTTCCCTGAGCTGGCCGAGCGCGCGTTCGATGATGCGGAGCGTGTCGTCCGCGACGTCAGCGAGCGCCCGGCCCGGATTCGGATCGGCCTCGGCCTTGAGCGCTGCCTTCTGGGCGTCAGTCAGCATCTCGCCGCGTGCGTAGGTGAACAGCCGATCGAGTGCGCCGCCGATATGCAGCACGTGAAATCCGATTGATGCCGCCCCGCCGGGCCGTGTCCAGACATCGCCGGCGGCAACGCGCGCGGACAGTTCGGCGAGATCTTCGCGAGCCTGGATGAGCGAGTGTGCCACTGGGAGGAGCAGGGGGTCACAGTCCGCCATGGGACCGCGCAGCCACGCTTCGGGTTCGGCCATGGCTCAAGAGCTTACGGCATTCTTCGCCTGGGTGTCTTGCGCGTCCGCCGGTCTTGGGCCTTCGGCCGTGGTCCGGTCCGAGGACTCCGGTCCTCGTTGCGCTTACCTCGCCGGCTCTGCCGTCGAACCCCGCATACCCGCCAGACTCCGGCGAGGCTCGTTCGTGTAGTGGACGACAGCGAAGGGCTGGTGCGGGTCAGTCGCTCGCGCGGAACGCTCACTCGGCTCCCTCGCGGGCGCCCCCCGGCGCGCCGCCGTTATGCGCAACGACCAGGAGTTGTGCGAGCGGCCCGCAACGGTTCGCCTGCTACGGCCGCGACATGGGTCGATCACCAGCCTCACGCAGGCGTTGACGTCGGACGGCGAGATAGGCCACGGTGCCGAAGATGGCGAATGGTGCCGCGAGCAGCAGGAGAATGCCGCTGCGAAAGCCGCCGGCGAGCCGCTGTCCCTCGGGCGAGAGGAGCGCCGTCCGGCACATCGCGCACTGCGCGGACGCGAGGCTCGGCCAGACGGCGAGCGCAAGGCACGCGACCGCGAACCCGCACCGCCACCAAGTCAGGCGCCTGCAACCGCGAAGCGCGCCCATCGTCTCTTTCACCGGCCAGTCACCATGTCGTGGATCCGGGCCGCGTCGGGCACCATGAGCGCCCACAGAATCACGCCGAGCGCGAAGAGCCCCAGGACGACGGTCCAGATGATCCCGCTGCGCTCGTGGCGCAGGTGCATGAAGTTGCCGGCAATGAGCCCGGCCTTGACCGCCATGGCGACCAGCAGAACCGTGACGAGCAGCCCGCGTGACAGCTCGGCGCCGTCGACGAGCAGCATGACGAGCGTCACCGCCAAGAGCGCGGCCCAGGTCAGCCAATAGACGCGTGCGTGCGACGTGTGTGAGGCCTGTGCCATGGCAGTGCCTACAGGAGATAGAACAGCGTGAAGATGAACACCCACACGAGATCGACGAAGTGCCAATAGAGGCCCGCCATCTCGACCCCTGTTGCCGTCGAGCGCCGGCGTGCCGCACGCGCGGCTGTTGACAGAAGCACGACCACCCCGGTCAGGACGTGTGTGCCGTGGAAGCCGGTCATCAGGAAGAAATAGGCCCCGAACGCGCGAGCGCCCCACGGATTCCCGTTCAGGCGCGCGCCCTCCTGAATGAGGTGCATCCACTCGTACGCCTGCATGCCGAGAAAGACCAGGCCACCGAGCGCGGTCGCGAGGACGAACCGCACCGCGCCGGACCACTCCGCGCGCTTGGCCGAGTCGACGGCCCCGGCCATCGTGGCGCTGCTCGAGATGAGCACGAAGGTCATCGCCGCGATGAACGGCAGGCTGAAGACCTGCGGTGGGTTGGGCCAGTTGTCGCTCAGGATGCGCGCGTAGCCGTACGAAGCCAGGAAGCCCGCAAACAGCAGGCCGTCGGTGACGATGAACCACCACATCATCACCTTGTGCCAGCCAGCGTCATACGGGCAGACACCACCACCCCATCGGTCAATCGTCTGCGAGTGAGCCTGAGCCACGTTTCATCCTCGGCCCGGTCTGGGCAAGGGGGACATCCCCGTCAGTAGTTCGAGAGCAAGAAGAGCACGCCGAGCCAGACGGCCAGCAGGAAGTGGCAGAACGTGCGCGTCGTGTCCATGAGGACCGCCCACCGCGCGAAGCGCCGGCGGCCAAGGCCGGTCCACGTACGGACGGTCGTGACCGTCAGGAGCAGGAGCGCCGCAGCAACGTGCACGCCGTGCGCACCGGTCAGCACGTAGAGGAACGAGGCGTGCGGTGTATCGGGCAGGAAGATCCCCTGGGACATGAGCTGTTGCCACGCGACGACCTGACCGCCGAGAAATCCGATCGTCAAGCCGACCGCCCCGCCGAGCCCCGCGCTCGAGGCCCGCCAGCGACGAGTCATCCCCCAGCCCCGGGCCGCTTCGAGCACCGCACTGGCGGCCGAGAGGACGAGCGTGTTCAGCCCGAAGGTCGACGGCAGCTCGACCTGCGCCCAGTCGCTGCTGGCACGTCGCACCAGGTACGCGCTCGCAAACGCCGCAAAGAGCATGGCTACCGTGGACAGGAACATCCAGAGGCCGAGCCGGAGCACGTCAGCACGCTGGAGTTCGTCCTGATTCGAGAACGTTGCCGTTTGCATGGGATGACGTCCTCCGCGCTCACGCCGTCACGGGCACACGACTCGAAGGCACCGACTGCGCGGCGAAATCGGCGTTGACGTCCGTGACGCCGTACTCGTAGGCCCAGCGCGTCACGTTCGGAATCGCCGCGCCGAAGTTGCCGTGCGGCGGTGGTGAGGAGGTCGTCCACTCGAGCGTGGTGGCTTCCCACGGATTGGCGGTCGCCGGCCGGCCCGCGAAGAGGCTCTTCACGAAGTTGAAGAGGAAGATGAACTGGGCGGTGATGAGCAGCATCGCCATCCAGCTGATGAGAAGGTTCTCGCCTCGCGTGTTCTGCAGGAAGTCGTAGTTCGTGAACGAGTAGTAGCGACGCGGCGCGCCCTCGATCCCGACGAAGTGCTGGACGAAGAAGATGATGAAGAACGGCGCGAAGCTGAGCCAGAAATGCGCCTTCCCAAGCCCCTCGCTCATAACCTTGCCGAACATCTTGGGGAACCAGAAGTAGATGGCGGCGAACGTCCCGAAGAGCGTGACGCCGCCGATCATCATGTGGAAATGGCCCACGACGAAGTACGTGTCGTGGAGCTGCATATCGGCGGTGGCGTTGCCGAGGAAGAGCCCGCCGAGGCCGCCGCTGCCGAAGAGGGCGAGCACCCCGCACGCAAAGAGCATCGGCGTGCGCATGCGGAGTGCACCGCCCCAGAGACTGGCCATCATGTTGACGCCGAAGATCGTCATGGGCACGGTGATCGTGAGCGTGGCGATCGAGAAGTACTCGCCGGTGAACGGGCTCATGCCGCTCACGAACATGTGATGGCCCCACACAATCATGCTCAGCACGCCGACGGCGACGAGCGCCCACACCGACCAGCGATACCCGAAGACCGGTTTGCGCGTGAAGGCCGGCAGGATGTCGCAGGTCACCCCGAGCGCCGGAAGAATGAGGACATAGACCTCCGGGTGTCCGAGGAACCAGAAGAGATGCTGCCAGAGGAGCGGCGATCCGCCCTGATTCGGGAGGAGCTGGTTGCCGATCACCAAGCCTGCGGGTAGAAAGAAGCTCGTGCCCGCGTGCCGATCGAGCAGCAGCATGACCGCCCCGGCGGTCAGCGGCGGAAACGCGAGCAGGCCGATGATGGCGGCGATGAAGTACGACCAGACCGTGAGCGGCAGACGCCACAACGACATACCGGGCGCGCGCAGGCTGAACACGGTGGCGACGATGTTCAGGCCGCTCATCGTGAACGAGGCGATGAAGAACGCCATGCTCAGGAGCCACAGCGTCTGGCCCATCTGCGATCCCGGAATCGCCGCCGCCACGGCGCTGAGCGGCGGATAGGCGGTCCAGCCTGACGCCGCGGCGCCGCCTTCGACGAAGAACGATACGACCATCACCACGGCCGCGAGGAAGGCCACCCAGTACGACAGCATGTTGAGGAACGGGAACGCCATGTCGCGCGCCCCGACTTGCAGCGGCACCAGGTAGTTCCCGAAGCCGCTGACCAGCACGTACGAGATGAAAAAGAACACCATGATGGTGCCGTGCATCGTCACGACCGCGAGGTAGAACTCCGGTGTCATGACGCCGCCCGGCATGCCCTTGGGGAAGAGCTGCGACAGGAACGTCCACTGCCGCTCGGGCCATCCGAGCTGGAGCCGAATGAGCGCTGCGAGCGACGCGCCGACGAGCGCCATCACGAGGCCGGTCAGGATGTACTGAATCCCGATGATCTTGTGATCGGTGCTGAACACGTAACGGCGAAGAACACCGAACTCAAGTGCGTGATCACCGTGCTCGGATTCCGTCCGGACCATCACTGGAGCGGTCGCGCTCATGGCTGGCTCCCCTGCGATTGCTGCTCTCGGTCGAGCCACGCGTCGTACTCCTGCTGCGTGACGACGCTGAAGGTGGCGCGCATGCGGTAGTGCGCAAGGCCGCAGAGCTCGGCGCAGAGCAGCTCGTAACTGCCGGTTCGCGTCGGCACGAAGACCACCTCCGGCGTCATGCCGGGAACGGCGTCCTGCTTTACCCGGAAGTGCGGCAGAAAGAAGCTGTGGATGACGTCACGCGCGTGCAGTCGCACCTTGACCGGCCGATTCACCGGCACTGTGAACTCGTTCTGAAAGAAGAGATCGTCTTTGGACGCAGGATCGCTGCGATCGACGCCGACGGGATTCGACGAGTCATCGATGAGTGTGGGGTTGGTGCGGCCGAGGACACCGTCCGGGCCGGGATAGCGGACGTTCCACATGAACTGCTGCGCCGTGACGTCGATGGTGACGACGTCGTTGGAGGGCGGTGAGCCGAAGTACTCGGCCCACACCGGCATGCCGATCGCCAGCACGCCGCCTTCGGCGATGAGCGCCATGCCGAGCCCGAGCGCCGTCGAGAGCAGGAGCTCGGTGCGGCGCGTGGCCAGGCGTGACACGATGATGGACCGTCGCGCTCCCTGCCAAATGAGCCAGGCGAGCACGCAGTAGCCGACGAGGAAGATGGCGCCCACCGTCAGCAGCAGGTAGTTCAACATCGCGTCGATGCCGGCGCCGTGACGGCTGGCCAGCTCCGGCAGCGAGATGCCGGCGCCGTACCACACGCCGCCAATCGCGAGGCCCGCGAAGAGGAGCGCCAGCAGTCCGCTTTCGAGTGTCGAGGAAGGTCGGTGTTCCGCGTCGTGCGGCATGGGCATCAGCGCTCCCGATGGCGTGAAGGCGTGACAAAACCCCAGCATCGAGCCGAAGGCTCGGCACCGGGGACCACTCACGCAACGCGGGTGCCGCCTGTTGGTCCCACGAACCCCATATGGGGGGCAGCCTTTGTGCCGTCTTTACGGCGTGGCCGCCGCCGAGCCGGCACGCCGCCCTGACAGCGGCCGATTGTGGGGGGGCAGACGATAATGAATGAGGTCGGTGGTATTCGGGGAAGCTGATCCCCGAGATTGGGGCATGGTCGCGGTGAGTTGTCGTCAAATCGTCGGTGTCGGCCAAGCAGCCTGGGGGGCGTATCGATCGCCGAGCCATCCATCAACAGCCCCGACGTGCCCAGAGCCTATCGGGAGGCGAGACGGACGAGGCGGGCGGGTCCTGCGCCTCGGGGTCTTCGTCCTGGCCCTTGCCCTCACGGGGGCGCTGCCCCTTGCACAGCAGCGCGAGCGCACCCAAACCCCGGAGCGTTACACGTGGAACCTGACCGATCTCTATCCCTCGGTCGAGGGCTGGCGGGAGGAGAAGGATCGCCTGGTTGGGTCGCTCTCGAGCCTTGGCGAATTCAAGGGGCGCCTCGGGAGCGCGCCGGCGACCCTTGCGGACGGCCTCGATCGGCTCTACCAGATCGACAAGGCGCTCTCGCGCCTCTTCGTCTATGCCAGTCTGCTGTCAGACCAGGACACGCGCGACACGACGCACCAAGCGATGAAGCAGGAGATGACCGAGCTTGCCGCGCGCGTCAGCGCCGAGGCGGCGTTCTTCGAGCCGGAGATTCTGAAGCTCCCCGAAGGCACGGTGGAGCAGTTCCTCGCGTCGGAGCCGCGATTGGCCGTCCACGCCTTCTATCTGCGTGATGTCACCCGCCGTGCCGCGCACACGCTGAGCGAACGTGAGGAGCAGATGCTCGCCGACGTCGGTCCGCTGGCGGGCGCTCCCCAGAACGTCTACGGCATCCTCGCCAACGCTGACTTCCCGTACCCGACGGTGACGCTGAGCGACGGCAAGACCGTCACCCTCAACCAGGCGAACTTCACGGCGTACCGGGCCTCGGCCAATCGCGCGGACCGCCAAAAAGTGATGTCGGCCTTCTTCGAGGGCCTCGGCCGATTCAGCCGAACGTACGGCACGACCCTGAACGGCGAGGTCCAGAAGGTGCGCTTCTTCGCCAAGACGCGCCGCTACCCGACGTCGCTCGCGATGGCGCTCGACGGCCCGAACATCCCGGTCTCGGTCTACACGCGCCTCATCGACGGAGTGAACGCGCACCTGCCGACCTTTCACCGGTATCTCACGCTACGCAAGCGCATGATGGGGCTCGACGAGCTGCACTACTACGACCTGTACGCCCCGCTCGTTGGCTCAGTCGATCGGTCCTACACACCCGAGGACGCCCGAAAGCACATTCTGGCCGCCGTGGCGCCTCTCGGAGCGGAGTACGCGGCAACCGTCGCGCGCGCCTTCGACGAGCGTTGGATCGATCTCTATCCCAACCCAGGCAAGCGCTCGGGCGCGTACTCGAACGGGGGGGCCTACGACGTGCACCCCTACATGCTCATCAACTACAACGGCAAGTACGACGACATGAGCACGCTCGCCCATGAGCTGGGGCACGCGGTGCACAGCTACCTGTCCAACAGGCACCAGCCTTACGCGACGGCCGGCTATCCGATCTTCCTCGCCGAAGTGGCCTCGACCTTCAACGAATCGCTGCTCATCGACCACATGCTCCGCACGCTCAAAGATGACGAAGCGCGGTTGTCGCTGCTCGGCAACTACCTGGAGAACATCAAGGGCACGGTCTTCCGACAGACACAGTTCGCCGAGTTCGAGCTCCGCATGCACGAGATGGCCGAGAAGGGACAGCCGGTCACGGGTGA
>Ga0194132_10000366_pt1 | contig 92951 bp, 138 predicted proteins | sample TA2KigOf80mmetaG_FD_148612 | JGI IMG/M metagenome (GOLD analysis project Ga0194132, IMG submission 148612) | Freshwater microbial communities from Lake Tanganyika, Tanzania - TA2015054 Kigoma Offshore 80m | ecosystem: Environmental > Aquatic > Freshwater > Lake | place: Tanzania: Lake... | reverse complement strand
TGGAACGATCAACTTTTTTTTGAAATTGAGTGCAAAAAGCGTACCCGCACAAAAGATCCCAAGAAACGGAGTCAAATTGAAGTTCAAAAAGATTGGATCGAAAAAATCAATTTTAACAAAGATGAATTTCTTTGTATTGGCTTTGATCGATCTGATCTATATGTAATTATTAGTACAAAGCGCTTTGAAGAAATTCTTGGACGTAAAGTAAATACTTCTTACGATAAGGACAATACCTTTACAGGCAAGTCTCAGTTCGTATTTAGAGCAGATTATTTTGAAAAGGGTCCTAGAGTTCATCTTTGGTGGGTAGATGTAAAGGATCAGTACTTTACAGCTCTTACTTTGGAAGATTTCGTAACATTACGTGAAACAGCAACACTCCACGATGCTCTATCACTAGAAGAGCAGATTAAAAGAATAAATAATCTGGAAAAACTTCAGACTTTTGAATTAGAAAATTTAGCACAAATGAATCATACACAAAAAAAATTACTCTATCAAAAGTATGAATTCTTGGAGATGGGACTTAATCCTAAATATGTTGCTGATGCTCAATATTGGAATACTGATGCTTTTATATGTATTTGTCCTGGTTGCGAAATGAAAATTACTGCTTCGCAACTTAAAAAGTAATATCAAAGGAGCCTGTAAGGATTTGAGCTGTGTCAGATTGGATTAGAATGGTATGCTCAAATTGAGCTCCATAACTACCATCAACGGAACTTACAGTCCAACCATCTTTTGCTGTAATATGCTTACCTTGAGTAGATTTAAAGCAGATCACAGGTTCAATTGTAATAACCATATCTGTAGATAGTCTAGGATTAGGAAGTTGTTTAGGACAAGGATAGGTGAAGCAGATGCTTGGCGCTTCATGTAATTGAATACCAGTGCCATGACCAAAGAAGCCTTCAGCTACTGTAAAAAGGCCGTCCTTTTCTACAAACTCGAAAACGGCCTTAGCTATGTCGTGAATTCGTACCCCTGACTTACAGAGAGAGATTCCTAACATTGTAGCATCGTGTGCTACGCGCATTAGTTGCCTATGTAGAGGGTCTGGATCAGCTATTGAAAATGTAAAGCAGGAGTCTGCAATACAGCCGTTCTTGGTTACTCCAATATCTATACTAACTACATCTCCAGCTTTTAGCTTTTTAGAGCTAGGAATGCCATGGACTAGAACTTCGTTTACTGAGATGCAACTTGCTGCTGGAAAACCCTTGTAACCTTTAAAGGTAGGAGTTGCAGCATTTTGGCGTATAACGTCTTCGATGATGTTATCTAACTGCAAGGTAGAACAGCCAGGTCTGGCAGCAGCAAGAGCTGCTGCTGCCGCCTGGCGTAAAATTTGTCCGTTGTGAATAATTTGATTAACTTGAGAGGCTGTCTTAAGAATTATCATTATTATTCATCCGATTCGTCCCATTCGATAATATCATCATCAGACTCGGGTTGAGTTGCTTTTGCTGATGCTTTTTGGGTAGCTGAAGCTCTTTTAGAGCTATCGCTAAATGAATCACCCCCTTCATTTCCCATAAGAATCTTTTTGATTGTATCAGCAGAAAGTGGCTTAACACGAGACTCAAGATCGATATAATCTGCATGAGTCGGATCTTCAGAAGCTTGAACAAGCGCTAGATCAGCAGTAGAGAGAGCTGATTTAGGTGAAGGAGCAATACTATAGAGTGGATTAGCTCCTTTTGGGCCTTTTTTAATGGTAATATCATACTGCTTGGAATGACCCCAATCTTCATTTCGATGAAGCTCACCTATTGCCTTAACAATTTGTATTCCAGCATCTAGCACTTTAAGTTTGCCATCTTCACGATCTATAACTTTGATGTAGTATCGTGCTTGAGCAGCTTGGCCACCACAAGGTGCTTTTGTTTTTTCGTCAACTACGGGGCAATCTCTATTTAGAGTACAATTTACTTTGACTTTGCGACCCTCTTTGTTAACGGTCCAATGACACCAGTATCTCATGGGATCGTCGCTAACAACACGAATCTTCCAAGATTTGTTATGCTCTTTCATCTCTAAAAATGGAAGACGCTTTGTTTCAGTACGATCGCTAGATGATGAAGGAGAGCCCCAAGATACCTTGCCAACTGTACGCTTACTATCAGACATAAAAATTAACCTCTCTCTCTAAATAATGCTTTTAATATATACTAAAAGTTACCAACTTGTCTTACCAACTTCTCGTGTAAATTTTTTCTGAACCAATGATGGCTTTTCACCTTCCTCAACAGGAGGAATAGTAGGAGTTGAAGAGGTTCTTAGAGGTCTAAAACTCTCATTCGTTGAGGATTCAATGCCTTGCCAACCACTATAATCTTTTTTAGCTAAATCTTTACAGAGATGATGAGTTTTTAAAAGAGTATCCATTTTATTTTCTAGCCATGTTTGCCACGCAAAGGCAAGATTATATTTATTAGTTGCTGTAGTAAAATTTTCATCATCGGAAAAGGCCTCTTTTGCAATGGTTGCAGAGACACCTGAGCTTATTTTAGCATTAATAGCTGATGACTTTGCTGATCGACGTTCGGCGTCGCAATGACTTACATAAAGTGTAGATTGTGCTAGAAGATCTACACAACGATCTGCAGCTCTTAAGGTAGCGGTAGCTAATCTTTCTGCCATTGCAGGATCGATATATCCTTCTTCAGGAATCTGGTCTGTCACGTCGTTAAGAAACGCAATATCGACCTCTAGAGGATTAAAATTACTAATACTTAGTATTTCTCTAGCCTTCATAGGCGTTTAATTCCTTTAGAAGAGTCAGATTTAGAAAATCTTTCTTTATGAAGTTTTTTATACTTATCAACCTTACTGGACAATTCTAGATCAACCGACTGTGGAAAGAATTTCTCTAATTCTTCAGGAGAAAAATCAGAATCTTCTACTAGGGTGTCTTCAAGTGAGTCGTCTCCATATGTAGCTTCAGCAGCTTCAGCATACATCCTAGCAGCTGGAGATACATTTTGAGACTTAATTTGACGAGGTGGAGCCTTAACAGCTCGAACAGGAGCATCATCTAAAGATGGAGTTTTAACTGGTGATACTACGTCGTCTACTGTAATTACATCATCCTGAGATTGAGATTCAATCTTAGAAAGATCAAAATTACGAATCAAAATATCTATCATCTTTTCTTTTATTTGAAGATCAACATCGTCGCGATTGGTTAGCCTAACTTTGTCGAAGACTGTTATAAGATCGGCGTAAGATCTAGCTCGGCTAGATTCAAGGATAGAGCTTCCGCAGAAAGGACAGGTGTTGCTATGAAGGGCTGATTTCATTTTACTAGAAACTTCTGATCCGCAACTAATGCATTGCATATTAAACCTCTCTTAGAAGATTATCCCTATCGGGACCTATTCCCACTGCCCATATTGGGCGCTTTAAAGCTTGAACTATAAGGTCAAGATATTGACGACAAGAACTAGGTAAATCGTTCATACTACGAACTCCGGATAAGTCTCCCCAAGGTTCGAAGCTTACAAACTTGTTTTCCCATTTGACCTTAATTTGCGGCATTTGACCGAGGGTATCTAATCGAGTGATAGCTAGTTTTGTTGGGCCGTTTATAAGTACCGCGCGGTGAATTTGATCAAGATCCAACCAGCATAAGCGGCGGCGGCGCCCTGTGGTAGCTCCAAACTCTTGTCCAAGACTGCATAAAAGATCATTCAAATGAGGATCGTTAATGTCTTCAAACTTAGCGTTTGTACCTACATAACTACCATATGCCTTAATTACTCCTACAATTTCGTTGATATGAGTAATATTTAGACCTGTACCAGTTAATATGGCGCCTACGGTACAGTTGGAGGAAGTAACAAAAGGGTAATCTCCTACGTCTATATCTAAGAAAGTTCCTTGTGCTCCTTCAAAAACGATACCTCCCTTATCTGCGAGATTGTGGATAAACTGAAGGCTGTCTGTTATGATGTGTTTTGAGAGTGTGTCTGATGTCTTATCGAAAACAGCGCTAAGCTCTTCAATAAATATGTTTGACGATGAAGAGAGGCTGTTATTGAGTACCTCAACGGCTTTATTTAAGAAGCTTTGCTTTGGAAGTAAAAGATCTTGATACCTCAATCCATACCTGGCCATTTTTGATTCATAAGCAGGGGCTACACCTCTCTTGGTGGACCCCACTGGTTTCTTTAATTCGCGAGCACAGTCTAGCTTAATGTGATGAGGAAGAATCATGTGAGCTTGACCACTTATATAGATCTTGCTATTGAAGGAGCTGAACTTGAGAATCTCTTCTGAGAGAACTAGTGGATCCATAATACAGCCGTGAGCTATAAAATTCACCGTATGTGGATGAAGTATCCCTGAAGGGATAGAGTGAGTTTTATATTGCTGTCCCTTGATAGATAAAGTATGTCCTGCATTATTAGATCCGTTAAATCTTACAACTGCGTGAGCAGTTTCAGCGAGATAATCTACTATCTTACCCTTTCCACTGTCCCCAAGAAAGAGATCTAGAACTGCGGTGTTATGCATACTTACTTCCTTACTTTGCCTGGTACTGACCGTTGTATAGATTAGCAGATTCAGCGCTAAAAAATACAATCTGAGCAACCCTATATCCTCGCTGAATCTTAAGATCCTTTAGAGGTCTGAAGATTGCTCCACATCCGCCGCGGGACTTAAAGCCAGGATCATACCAACCTGAAAGTACTGTTCCAGCAAATCTATTTATAGTACTGCGATGTACTACAAGGGCTGCCATATCCGCAGGGATCTCCACATCTTCCATAAATTCTATAAAATATTGGTTACCACTAGTGAGAAAGAAAGTTTCGTTATCGTGAAGAGGTGCTTCTTGAAGAGAAGGTCTGACAGACTTAGTCTCGTCAAGCATTAACTGAAGAGGTCCCCGCAACTCGTAAACTTTCCAAAGTCTTAGATCAATTCCTACTTGCTGAACTTGGTTTTGAGGACCCCACGTGTTAATGTCTGCATGGCCTGGAGCAGCAGTAACAATATTTTTTTCTAAGATAGTATTGGGGCTTATAATGCCTTGCATTTATTTTCTCCTTATTCTACATTTAGCTCGTCTTGTTTGATTTGCTCTATTTTATCTAAAATTTCGGCTCGATTAATCCAATCTACAACATCTTGAAGAAGGAGACTCTTGCGATTGTTGTATTCATTTACCTTGCACTTTAAAATCGCAACCGGTCTAGTGGATAGCTTCTTGTCTAATCGAGTTAAGAACTTACTATCAAGCATAGATAAGCTACTTATTGCTTTTTGTGAGCGTTGTAGTTCAACTTCTTTATTGTGAGAGGATTCGTAAGTATTATCAAATGCGGTGATTTGCGCTTTGCCGGTACGATCTTCTATCGAAAAACGGCGAGTAAATTTAACTTTGTTTTTAGCGTACGGAGTTTTACTAGTCATTTGTAAAATTTGTGCAAAAATAAAAACCTCTGCGCCGGGTGTTAAGTTATCTAGTGAGTCAGCCAACTTATGCGCTGGAAGACCAGAGGAGGTAGTATTTTTGATAAAAGCCTGTTCGTATTGAAGATATGGATCTAAACGATGTCCGGATATTGCTACACCAAAGATTTCTTCTTCAAATTGAAAGATCTCATCTTGAGTCCACGTTTCACGACTATCTGATTCTCTTTCTACGAGATAGGCTTCACCTTTAGAAGAAACTGTGACGGGATTTGTCCAGTCGTAAGTGAAAGTCGCTAACTCTTGAGCAACACCCTCTTGCCAAGCAGTTTGAAATTCGCCGGGAGTTTCGATTAGGTTGTCAAACCATTTTGCTGGAGTTAAATAGGTGCCATCAGCAACAGCTTTTTCTTTCTCCTCACTAGAGTATCTAGGAGGAGACAAATTAAATTGTTTTAAAAGAGCTTGTTTGAGTAACCGCTCAGTTTGTCTTTTGAGTTTGGTTCGGGCGTCTTCAAAAAAATCAAAATAATTTTTACGATTTATTCGTTCTAAATCAAAAGAAAGATCGAAAGCTCCTCCTTTGATCAGGGTTTTAGTAGTTGTCGCATTGCATTCTGCTCTGCCTATAAAATCTAGCATGTTTTTAAATGGACGATGTGCTACAATCTTAGCCACGGCTTTTTCTCCTACACCCTTCATACAGGTTAGGGCGTAGATGATTGTGGTTTCGTCAATAATTTCGAATTTATCGGTAGACTTATTAACATTGGGTGGTAGGAATTTAATTCCATGAGCTCGAGCTTCTGTAATAATTGTATTAATTTTATCTTGATTAGATTCTCTCGAAAGAAGAGCTGCATAGAATTCGCCAGGAAAGTTTGCTTTCAACCATGCTGTTTCGTATGTAATAAAACTATACGCTATACTATGGCTTAGATTGAAACCGTAACTACCATAAGGTAGTATAAACTTGTACCAAATGTATTGAGCCTCTCTTTTAGAGACTCCGTTGGGATTTAGTTCGGAACCACCTCTCATCATTCCTTCTATGAATTTAGCACCTATCTCTTTAATGATCTTAGCATCTTTCTTACCAACACCTTTTCTAAGGGTATCTGATTCACCTTTTGTAAAGTTAGCACATCTAGTTGCAATCTGCATTAGTTGCTCTTGAAAAAAAGGTAGCCCTTGAGTGCTATCACATACCGGTGCTAAATAGCTTAAATCGAAATGAGTTTTCTCAGGATTTTCCAGACGAGATAGCCAAGAACAAATTCTAGGAGCATTAGATAAAAAAGTATCATCTACTAGTCTGGTGGTTAGGTAGTAATCTAAAAAATTATTAACATCTGAATCTGCAACTTCTGTGCGTAGTACTTTTTCAATATCTTCAGTAGATTGAGGAGTCTCTTCAATTAGGTAATTGTACCATTCGTTATATGGTTGCTCACCGCGTTTGCGCGATATGTAGAGATCGGTACTTCCAGCTCTGCGAGGACCTGGACGAATGCCAGCTAAGATGTCGGCTATGTCTTCAATAGAGTTTGCTTCGCCACGGCGAAGTAAATCTTGCGTCACTACCTGTTCACATTGAAAAATACCTAAAGTTTTACCTTGACGTAACAATTCAAATGCTTTACTGGCCATTTTTCGAGCTTGATTTTCATCTTTCTCAATGCGAAGACGGCGTGAGTTTAAATCTTCACCAGGTGTTATAGGTATTCCAGAAATTGACATGCCACCTGCGGGTAGTGAGCCTCGAATTTTCTTGATATTGTGCTTACAAGTTTCGATCACATCTAAGTTCTTGAGGCCGAGAGTGTCAAGCTTAAGATAGCCTAATTTTTCTACAGTGGCGCCGTCGTATGCAGTAAGCACCATTCCTTTTTTATCAACCATCATAGGTAGTTCTTGATCAAAAGGTGAAGACGAAATTAATACACCTGCAGCATGCATTGACATCTGTCTTAACACATCTTCATATTTTTGCGCAAAATGAGCTACGACAGGATATCTGTCCATGTATTCTCGAAATTTTTCGTTTTGCATAGCTTCATCAAATGAGAGATCTTCTTTATCTGTTTCGTCCTCTTCTCCTAATGTTTTAGCTATGGCGTCAGCTAGTTTGAACGATTCGGATGTGTTGCCTGCAAGATTTAACGACCGTACAATGTCTTTTATAGCGGCTCTAACTTTCATACGACTGAAAGTGCCTATAGATGCTACTCGATCTGAGCCATACTTCTGAGCAAAGTATTCTTTAACAAGGTGGCGGCGTTCTTGAGAATAATCTACGTCAATATCAGGCATAGATATCCTATCCGGATTAAGAAACCTCTCAAAAAGAAGATTATAACGTATTGGATCTATTTTAGTAATTTTTAATAAAAAAGAACATAAACATCCACTAGCAGATCCTCGACCAGGGCCTACTGGAATACTATTCTTTCTACAATATTCTACGCCATCTGCTACAATAAGAAAGTAGCTACAAAATCCCATATTTTTAATAGTATTAAATTCAAATTCCAGCCTCTTCTTGTAGGTCTCAGCAAGCTCCTCTACTGAGGAGAAGTTTCGTCGAGAAGCCCACTCGGGGAGTTTAGTTAATCTACCCAAATGTTTGTCAAGTGCAGTTTGCACTCGATATTTCATGTATAAGATAACTTGAGGATTTTCTTTCATGGAAAACCTATCTCAATAAAATTATATATGTCAGTTAGCCGATTATCTGTGTTATCTCTTCGGAATTTAGCGAGTTTTTCCATTGAATAAATTGTGAGAAGTCGGTTGATTGCTCAATTGGAAAGGTAGGTATTTTGTATCCACTAGGTTCTAGGTATTTAGGCTCTTCGACAAGCTCAGAAGCTTTGACAGTGTTATTAATCCATTCTGAGACTTGATCTTTTGAGTAGCCGTTGTATCCAGATTCGGTTTCTGTAAACGAACTGATTAGCTCGTCGGTAGATAGCATTGATGTCGCTTCAAATGCAAGGCGGCCGCCAGGGCCATCAGCTCTGGTTTCAATAGTTGTTTTAGATTGAATAGCTAGTAGGAGAAGATGGGCATCTCTATCTTCTTTTGAGACATAATGGAAATCAGTAGTAGCTACAATCGGTATATTATACTTAGTGCCAAGATCGATAATTCGATCGTTGACTATCTTCTGATCCTTAGCTTGTCTTTCAATCCAAGCCTTGTCGATCAGTGAGGTGCTGGAGCTGTCGGAGAGCATTCGATAGTAGTCTACACATTGCACTTCAAGAAAGTAGCAATTCTCACCTGTCTTTTTGTCTCGAAACATTTGTTGCATTTTCTTAGCAAAAGATGCAGCTTCGTCTAGTTCTCCTATTTTACTTAGGTGAGCGGGAATACCGGCCAAGCAAGCTGAGGAGACTAAGAGTCCTTCAGTATATTTTTCAAGTACGCCTAAATCTATACGAGGAACGACTCGATCGTAAACTGTAGTGGCACCAGTTTCAAATCCAATATAATTAAGCTTGAGAATGTTTTCCCAGCCTTGCTTGTTTCTTGCAATGACAACAAGATGATTGTGCATTTGTCCACGAGGAATGGTTCGATCCTTAACCATATAAAATTCAATTCCGGGTAGGTACTTGATCCCTGCTTTCTTGAAAGCGTTATAGGCGGGATAAACAGCGGATAAGGAGGCGTGATCGGTAGTTGCACAGGCAGTGTGACCTATCTCCTTAAGTCTAGAGACTATACCCTTCATTACTACACGACCTTCTGCGTCTACTACGTCTTCAAGACGAGCAAAGCCGTCCAGTGCGGAATATTCTGTATGTGAATGAAGATTTACGTAGTGCATTTTTCACCTTTTAAAATATGTTTAGCAAACTCTCTAAGAGCGTAGGAAGGATCTAAAAGGAGATTAGCTTTTTCTTGACTATCTAAAAACTCTTGTAGATAATTAGCAGCTTCGTCGATTGAGATTTCAATTTGATGTTGTTTTCCATATAAAGAGTGTGTGAGTCCGGGTAGGTCTATCTTACCAAAGCGAGTTAGATAGCATCTTAACTTTTGAGATTCAAAATAGTATCGGAGTTCTATTTCGTCGGTGGCGGCAAGTTGATATGCCCAGCAGTCGCATGAGCCCGGTGTAGGTGATGTTATAAAAGGCCAGTACATTCGAATTAGACTCCGGTTTTATTACCATAAATCCTTATATGCATTCTGTCTGAATAGTTGAATCCGTACTTCTTACACTGCTCAATTGTCCATTGAGCTCTAGCATTAAGTTGTTCGGAACTTATTCCTTGTGGCATTAACCACACTTGATTGCGAGGAATCTTAAGAGGTATTACGTAATTATCTAAGATTTCTTGGATATCTGACTCTTCGTTAGCTACAAACTTAAACATTACACGATCTGAGTAGTGATCTAAAAACTTAGACATTTCTTCTAAATTATAACGTTCTGCTTCGTGCTTTTCGTATAACTTCGTATAGTGCCTAGCTCTTAGAGAGAAATCTGAGGTCTTAAGAAAAGAGTTTGTATCTTGCGCAGCATTATTCGGATCTGCAAAAGTTTTAAGTCCACTAGAGCTCGACTTGAGCTTAGGTGACATACTAATTAATGTTGCTTTAGATTTAAAGAATCTAGTTCCATTGGTTTCAATTTTAACTCTTTTTCCACCGTCCTCAATAAAGTCGATAAGATCGATAATTGATTGTTGAGAGGATGGTTCTCCTCCACTAATGCTTACTAGATCAGTGTTTGCGTCCATTAAGTAGTCGTAGGCTTGCTGAACAGTAACTATGTGTCGAGAGGGTTTATGAGAGGTGTATGGTGTGTCACAAAGAGTAACGGTGCCGTCTTGGTTTGTCCAAGCACAGGCAAGATTGCATGTACTTACCCTTATCCAAGCGCAAAGGCGTCCGGTCCATTTTCCTTCACCTTCTGGTGAAGTAAACATAGGCTCTTCCTTGCAAAGGATGACCTTTTTTGTCGCTAACTGTTCGGGAAGTGATAATTTCATAATAAACCTTCTTTTAAGAGCCATTCAGCAAATTCTCTTTTGTCTTTAAAAGGAGATGTAAGCCATTCTACTTTATTCTCTCTAACATCTTTTATAATTGCTGATGTGGTCGGAATTAAAGACGAGTATCCTATAAGGGCTCTTTCTCCAGAGAGAAAGATTTCTTTTGCATTATGAGGAACGTGGTGTGCTACAAATTTACCTACAATATTTATATCAGTCTCTTCATAGGAAATATTGTCTGATATCACACTGATGGTATTTGGATTGTGTGTTATGCAGTATTCGGTGATATAAATAGGTATAGGTCTTTTCATTCGCTTTCTTCTGAAGAAAGAAATTCTTCTAGGTCTGATTCGAATAGGCTTTTTAAGTAAAGCGTCATTTTTTGCATAACTTGCTGCGAGAGTCTGTTATTTTGTTCTGAGCCTACTGCAAAACTTCCCTTATTGGTATTAATCTCGGATATCTCCCATCTTCCTTTGAAGAGGTTTTTTTCTAGCTTAATACCTTTAATAAAGAGGTGGTCCTTCTTAACTTCAGTTGAGATGTGCTCTCTCTTAGGAGAGGAGCGAGGGATATATTGGCTTACCTGCTCAGTAGATTCTGGAATATTAATAGTAGCAGGAGTTCTTGGAACTTTTGCCAAAACAAATTGTGAAGGAGACACCTCTTGCGAGGAGTCACGGCGAGGGCGGCCGCGCTTTTTGCGCGGCTTAGCCTCTGGTGTTACATTTTTAGCTTCATTGTCCAACAACATTTCCTTGCATATCATTTGCGTCGACATAGACAGCATTCTCTAAGAGATAGTCGTAAGCTTTACGCATCTTAACACGACTGTCTATTTGTTCAGTTGTTGTCATATCAACAAGGCTTGATACTGCAAGACCTAGTCTTGCAGCTTCGCTCGCAAGATATGCGTCACGCTCTTCTGAAGAGACAACAAAGTTTTCTTTAGCAGCAATGTAATCAAGAATGAGTTGAACTTTAATATCACGCTTAGCGATATGGTAGTAGGTTTGATTAAATTGCTCTTTAGAGGAATTTGCTTTTTTGAAAAATTGCTCCTCAGTCATGTTGACACCAGCTAGTTGCTGTTGCAGCATTTGATTTAGATAGCGTTCAATCATAGTTTGAGGAATTGGAGAAATTGCCGCCTTACTTAGTAATTGAGTGACAAGAACACTTTCGGTTTCTGCCCGAGTTACTTCAGCCTTGCGAGCAACTATGTCTTGTTCAACTTTTGCAGCTAGCTCTGCTAGAGAGGAATGGTTTTGCTCCTTAGCAAAATCATCGTTTAGTTCTGGTATTTGCCTAGTGTAAATTTCATGTATTGAAACGTCGAACTGAGCATTTTGTCCTGCTAATCCGCTCACTCTGTAGTCGGTAGGAAAGGTAACTGAGATTGTAGCTGATTCGCCAGAATTAAGTCCTAGTAACTGTTCGCTGAAGCCAGGGATAAAGCTGTTTGTCTGCAAGGTAATGCGCTGATTAGATGCGGTTCCGCCGTCAAATGGGACTCCATTAATTGAGCCTGCAAAGCTCATTATTACTGTGTCTCCAAAATTTAAGCCACGGTCGACTACCGGCACTAGCACAGAGGCGCTTTCTTGCATTGAAGCAAGTTCTTTTGCTACTTCCTCTGCAGAAGAGCTTGTATCTTTGCGCTCGACTTGAAGATAAGTATAATCTACTTCAACTGAAGGTTTTAGATATGCTATGGCTTGAAGCACAATACCTTCTTTTGAAAGCTTCTCGGGATAAACCTGCTGTAGGTCAACAACAGTTTTACCTTGCTCAGATCTAACTTTCTCTATCGAGTCTAAAATAAGCTGATTGACGTAGCTTTCATAGAGAGTCGAAAACCCAAATTTTCCTTCAGCAACATGCTGTGGTACATGACCTTTTCTAAATCCTTCTAGCATGATGTCGTCACGCTTACTTTCCCAAATTGAGGTTGTTCGGTTCTTAATCGCTTCTTTATCTTCTTCAATAATCCGAAGAAGATAAGGTTGAGCCATGTCTTCGAGAAGAATTTTCATTAAATAACTCCTATGAAATTTTCAGTTTATGAATTTGGACTTTCAAATTCGCGATGTCTTTATTGTTTTTGATAATAAACACACTATTTAGCTCTTGAACATACGAAAAGAATTGTTCTTGTCGCTTTAGAAATTTATCATGAAATGATACAAACGAAGTAGTTGAATCTATAAATCCGCTCAATTTAGCATTTCTAAAACATAGAAAGGCGGGGGTATCTACAAAAATAATAGCATCACTATCAGTGTAGTTAGCTAATGTGGAGATATCAGGAGACTCCAAAAGAATCATGTCAGGAAATCGAGATTGAAGGATTTGTAGTACGGTAGTCTTCCCACTCTGAGTGCGACCGGCAACAGCAATTTTCACATTCACCTCAGTAGTTAAGAATTTTAGCCATATCTGTAAATGCATCTAGCTTATCTCGAACTAAAGATAAATCCCTAATCCTTTCGTAAAGATCCATTGCTACCTTGTCGCTCTTGATAAGAGTTTCTAGTCGCCGTATTTTAGGTTCGATAGTTTGAAAAATATACATTACAACTTCGTGATTATAATGATCGCGACAAGATGGGTTTAGACTATTCGACTTACCACAATGTGGTCCATGATACTGGACATTTAGACTGTTGCAAGATTCGCAGCTTTTGCGTGTGCCAAGCTTTTTGAACTTCGCACTTTCAGTTGGCTCGTACATCTTGTGATTGCAGTCCAGACATTGAGTGTAGTGCTGTTCTTTACCTAAATACTTGAAGGCTAACTCTCTATAGGTAGAGGTTTCATCTGCAGTATTCTTAGCCTTGCCTTTAAGCTGCTTTTTCTTTTCCGGATCGTCAGTAAAAAAGTAGTTATAGAAAATTTGAAAATTTAACGTATCTGGAACACCATTCTTATCCTTAAGAACAGTAGGATCGGAGAGGAGCTTTTCTAGCTGCTTTTTAGGTAGGCAAGACGCTGCTAGCGCTCTCACTCTACAGATGAGGTCCTCAAACAGAATAGCTCTTTGTTCTTCAACATTTGAACTCAAAAAGAGATCCTCATCTGAGGAGGACACTACATAGGATACTGCTGTATCTTCTACAGTCGACTTAGAATCATCATCAAAACCGATGGGATCTTGAAGAGAGACAACATTACTAGCTCCACGAGCCTTCCAGACAATCTGGTCTTTTGATGAGGCCTTAATTTCTTCAAGATTAAGGATATTCCCACACTCTTTACATTCAAGCTCTACGGTTTTGTTTGAGCTAGTATTAAAATCCGGAACTAAAGCGTGACATTCATTGCAAGTGTAATGCGGATGACGCTTGAGGCTCCTTGAAGCGTGATACTCAGCATGTCTAATATCCTGCACCAGGAAGCCTAGCTGCTTCGATATATGATTTTTTAGCGAAGCTAACCTATTGCTATAGTTACAAAGAAAACTTTTGCTGCCTTGCCTAACTAAACCTTGACTTATCCAGGTATCTAATTGTTCTTTAGAGCCAGTAACTTCTTTGCCGCAGTACTTGTTTCCATTATAGAAAACAGGTTCTGGAGCAGAAATCGACTTACTTTTATTGCCAGCTGCTGATGGCCAGAGAGAGACTTTCTCTCCTCGAGAACTACAAAAAGGACATACAGCTTGGTCTACTCCCTCAATATTTTCGATCAGAAGGTTAGTCTCTTGTTTTTTATAAGGGTTGTAGGAATCGATGGACTGGAGAACGCCTTTGTCCTTAAGACCTAGAGAATCTTTATAAGGATTAAAACCTATTGCTGCAGCTTGGAAAAAATCCTCGTATTCTGGAAAAGCTAAAGTTTTCCACTTCTGAGGCTTATGTTTAAATTCTTTATCGATAATATATCGAACAATTTGATACTTTTTCTTGGGGTTGGAGGTAATTTTCTTCATTACTTCTGGCGGGACATAGAATTGTAGCTGATTAATAAGCAACTTATCCAAGATAGCCTCCATATATTTTATATATTATAAATTTAATATGGATTATTTAAATGTCAACAGAAAAAATATTCCAAGAAGAATTATTATCTGAATAACACTGCATGCGATAAGGACACCAATTGCAGAGATAGGAAGGATTAGTTTTCCAAGCCGATCTATCTTGACTCGAAAGAGTTGTTATTTCCTTACCAACTGCTACTATTTTATCTAGTGCTTCCTTACGATCATTGTCTGTGACGACTATGTCTTGTCTTTCGAAGTCTTTTTTCACTAGTTCGTAGCTAGCTAGTATTTGCTTATTGGGATATTTTGCTAAAGTGGGAATCGAATACACTATAAGTTGAAAGGGCTTAAGGAGATCGGCGCGGCCAGTAGTTTTATAGTCAACGACCCTGATGGTGCTGTCGTCCACAATATCGACTCGATCAATGAAACCATTGACTGCTATGTTTGTTCCTTCGATTTGAAATCGAAATCGAGTTTCGGCAGAAATAAAACCCTTAACAAAGGATGGTTCTTTTTGAATTTTTTTAGCAAAGCTCTGCACCCAAGATTTAACTTCTTTAATCATTTCAGGAGTCAGATGAGGTTCAATCTCAGGATCTAATTTTGCCTTACTATAGGCATTCTGCAATGCCTCTTTCATGGAGTGAGTTTTTAAGTATTCGATTACGAATAGTTCGAGAACTTTGTGTAGAAAACTACCAGCGATGCTGTGATAGTTGGGAGAATCTGGAAGGCCGGCAATGTAGCGATAGTAGTACTTAGCCTGGCATTGCTCAAAAAGAGAGACTCTTGAAACGCTTAGAGATAGTGTTTTTTCTTTAGCTTGTTTGGCCATCCAAGCATAAATCTATGCATTTCCTGTAAAGTCCTCTAAGAATTCATCTATAGGATGATGTGTTGTTTGGTCAGAATTAGGCTCTATAGGGGTTTGTTGATATTGTCTCTTGACATTAGCTTGAATGATGTCTACGTTGCGGCCTTGATTTCTCCAATTCTGACCAAGTGCACCTACACCAGGAATGCCATATCCAGGGTATGTACTCAATGGGAAGTGATGCATGCCGTATCCATCCGATGTAGTATGTAGCTCGTTGCCGTAGCCAGTTATTATAATCCATTGCTTGTTATCTACGTCGATGTAGTATGAAGTAATGGTAAGTCTGCCATCCTTTGTCCCTACAATATTACGAACGAGGCGTTTGTTTTTGCGACCACCGCCGGTCATGATGAAGCCGATTTTTTGGTCTACATCGCTAGATGTAAGATCGATAACGATCGTTCCAGCTTTTTTATCAGTAATTAACTGAAGATTAATAGGAGGTGTAGGATCAGGGAGGCCAGCTTGCCTAGCTGCAATCGCCTCTGGTGAATTAGGATTACGAACCATGCGAGGTTTATTTGGTGCAGTAGGTCCTAATCCAGGATAACTATAGAGTATACTAGTCATAATTGATTATTTGAAATCAATATGTCTATTTATTAACATCTCTAAAACTTGTTGAAATTGAGCTTTACCTTCCTGATTGTCGTCGAATCCAAATCCTACATGAAGTGTACTGCGGCGAGGACTGCCCGTTTTTCTACTTTCACTAAGTAAAAATTCTAGGCTTTCAATCTTCATTTCCGAAAGAGTTTTGCCTTTTTCGTCTGGAATAATAGCACTAAATTTAGATCTTGCAGTATGCCAAGGAGCAAGAAGAGAAGGATGGTGATTGTCGAGTTTTGGATTAGACCATTTAACTTCGCGATCGAACGGAGATACTGTCCACCACCATATGTACGCAGCAGTATAGTCTCTACCATGACGTTCCCGGCGGGCGTAAGTTCTCCCCCGTCGAGATAATTCATCCCCATCTGGAAGAGATTTGAGAGCCTCATTAATTGTTCTAATTGCGTGAGCTCTGACGTAAATAATTGACTGAGTGTATTTATCTAGAAGTTGTTGCGTCAACACAAACTTCTTAGAAAGCTCTTCTTTCTTGAGTCTATCTCTTGTTTCTTTTGCTAATTTAAGCTCTTTTGTTTGCTTATCACTCTTAATCTCTTCTGAATCTGAAGAAGAATAGACAACGCCGTTATCCTGAAGGAAGAGATCCCAGTCGTAGGAAACTATTGCTAACCAATCTACAGAGCTATTTGGAGCGGCAGGATGACGAGAATAGCCTTTATTTAAAAGGGCAACTTTAAAATAATCTCCTAATGCATCATTTAGTTTAGCATCAGTATTAATTGGTAGGTAACCTGCTATTTGAGCATCAACTCCACGAAACTGGAGATTAGGATCTTTAAACTCAACACCGTATAGAAGTCCAGCAGCATTTCGCTCGAGAAGCTCCCCTATCGCTCCCTTTATTGGGTTTAGATTATCATCACTCCATTCAACCACAAAAAACTCCTAGGCTGTGACCTTGCTTACTCCATTTTTCTGAGAAACAAGAATCACATTATTGCCGAATCTTTCTTTAAGTTCAGATTGATGTGTAATAACAAGCTGATGAGTAAATTCGGTCTTTAGAAACTTGAATATATCAATTACCTGGTCTATTCCTTGGCCATCTAAGCTAGCAAAGCACTCATCGTAGAATAGAAACTCTATTGGAGTTGAACTTCTACGACGGACGAGAAGTTTGGATAGTGCTATCCTTACAGCAAAAACTACTCGAAAACGTTGCCCTGTGGATAGGTTATCTATGAACTTATCCTTTGTCCAATTAGGGCTCTTGACCTTGATCTCGAACACCTCTCTCATAGTTCCATCTTTATTGGCTTGTTGAGTAATAAACTCAACACTAAGATCAGAAATTGAATTAAGAATATTATTAGCTATAATCTCAATTTCTTTGCAGCTGTTTTCTATAATTAATGTAGGAATTTGTTTGCCAAACATCTCTGCAAGCTTTTCGTAGTAAAACTTTTCTTTAACTAAAGAGTCACGCTGGGTGGTTAGTAGTTTAATCTTTTCAACACCTTGCTTAAAGGTGTCTATTTCGGTCTGAATACGACCTTTTGAAATACTTACTTGCGTTAATAAGGTATTAGTGCGCTCAAGATTAGAGTTCTTCTCTTCAATCTGATTGTTTAACTGGTCAAACTTAACTTGGTCTACAACAATCGCGTCGTATTGCTTTTCAAGCTCTGATATTTCTTTTTCATATTGTGCAATGAACGACTTGTTTTCAACGATTATTGTCTTTTGATCTTCTGCAATCATTTTTGCCTCTTGCCCAGATTGCTTAACTAGGGTGAGGCGTTCTTTAAGAAAGTTCTTTTCTTTAATCCATTGATTATACTGATTAACTCGTTCTTTAATTTCTTCTACTTTATCTTTGGCAGCATTTAGTTGCACTTTAAGAGTATCGAGAGCTTTACCTTCAGATTCTTGTTGAAGAATTAATACTCGCTTTTCATTTTCAAGTAGCGAGATCCCATCATGTCTTGATTCAGCTGTGATGACATTGTAGCAAGTGGGACATTGTGAATCGTGCAATGCTGCTATCTCATTTATTTTCTCTTCTTTACTGGAAATCTTGCCTTTTAGATTAAAAAAGGACTCAGAAGCAGCATCGTGAGCGGCTTCACAGTCTTTAAGATAAAGAGAAGCTCTTTTTCCTTCGGTTAGGATCTCGCTCTTCTCGATAAGAAACTTATCTTTGATCTCGTTGTACTGGGTTTCTAAATTGGAGAATTCGGCCTTCTTGGCTTCAAGAACTTTTGCATAGTCCTCTTGCTTCTGTAGAGCAGAGGCCTGATTGGAAAGGATGCGTTGTAACATTTTGCGCTTATCGACAAGCTGATTAAACAGCGACCCTTTTTTCTCTATCTGTTCGTTATGCTGAATTTGATCTCTACGTAACTTCTCTAGTTGAGATTGGATGCTAGTTTTTTGTAAAGAATACAAATCTATTTGCTTATTTATATCTTTAAGACTGTTTTGTTTCTCTTCTATATCTAAGGGAGAATAATTAATGGTCGACATTTGTGCTTCAACAAATTTTAAATCGTCTTTCGCAGACTCTAATTTAGTTCTTGCACTAAGTCTAAAGCGATCGTACTTATCAAGCTGAAGAATATTTTGAATAATAGCTTTACGTTCAGAATTGGTAGCTTTAACAAAGTTATCTACTTCTGTAGCTTGAAAACATACTGAAGCTACAAAGGTTTGATAGTCGATGCCGACAATATCAACAATTTGTTGATTCGTAGCTGTTTTTTTCTCAGCTGTTAGTAGCTTCCACTTATTGTTAGATAGCAATTCAAACTTGCAGGTACCTTTACTTTTAGTAGCGTCTCGTGTTCTGGTAATCTTGTAGGTGTGATTGCTGGATTCAAACTCTAACTGAATCTCCATTTGACCATCTGAGCCATCCCTAACAAGATCGTCGAGTGTAGTATTCTTATTATCGGAAAGACGAGAACGCTCATATAGAGCATATAAAATAGCTTCTAGAAGGGTTGATTTACCAGAACCGTTGGAGTTGCTTAGGTTTCCGTTTATAGCTCCAACTATCATTGTAATTCTATCGACATTATTAAAATCGATAGTGCTATCTTCATAAGATAAGAAGTTATGTATATAAAGACGTTTAAGCTTCATTGGATGCTAGTATCCCTTTGCCTCTGATTAATAGTTGAGTCTTTTCGCTATCTGAAAGATCAGATGCTGCAATTACTTTTTCTAACGCTTCTAACTCACTAAGAGCTTCTGTAATCTCTGACATCCGAGTTATCTTTTCGGAAGAAGATACTTGATATTTGATTGGTAAGCTAAAATAGGATTTATCAAGAGCTTTTTGAACTTGATCAGAATCAATCATCATTCTAGATTGTTCGGAGCAGCTTACGCTAACTTTTAGCATGCTTTTACTTAGATCTTGTACGCCTCCTATTGCTTGGATAATTTCTTGAGTTGGATCGACAAAATCACCACTCTCAATAGAGAGGTCTAGAACAGCCATAGGACGAGGGTTAGTGCTAACAAACTCATAGCTATTGTTGGTAGTGTCAACTACCACGAATCCTTTTTCCTCATTTGCCTCTGCAAAATCTACTCTTTCTGGAGAACCTATATGAAAAATCTTGTCTGTTACACGCTGGCAACGATGAATATGAGAGAAGAATACCATATCATATGGTTCAAACATTGATTGAGGTAAGATTGGTTCATCTACCGAATCAAGCTCAAAAAAGTAGCTGTCGTTAGCCATAGTGCCTTCTGGAGTGCCATGACCGACAAAGAGTTTTGTTTTTTTAGAAAGAGGGTACTTATCTATGCTATTTTTAATAAAACTTAAAAGTTCTTGATTATTTAGGAATCCTTCTCTACTTTTACAATCGAAGTAAGGATAAAGAACAAGATCTACCTGTTCAAAAGGGATATGTGAGATGTTTGTATTAATAGAGACATTTTGTATTTGAAATCGCTCTATAATAGAATAAGTATGGAAGCCATAAGTTAAAGTTTTGCCTGTGTAATCATGATTACCTAAGTTAATAATCAGTGGCATTTTTGTAGCAATCTTACGAAAGCGTTCTGCTACCAAGGTCTCAATGTGATGAGAGGAGGTTCTCCCTTTGAATAGATCACCATTCATGATGAATAAATCAGCGTTGATCTTAATGGCGTAATCGATCATGTAGTCGATTGCGGCTAGAAAATCTTCGGTGCGAAAGTCAAGATCTGTAGAAGGGTTAATCCTACCAACGCGAGATGCATCTATGTGCCAGTCACCTGAGATTATGATCTTCATAGTAATCCTATGATGTTATATATCAGAATGTGAAAATCTGCGAAGAAGTCACTATTTCATGGCTGTTTGAAGAAGTTTTATATGTTGAAGTTCGTGTAAATAATATTGACGCAACTGGGCTGGAGAAGGACTGGTGTCTAGGTATTTGTCGAGTTCATAAAACCTTTTATCAATGCGGTCAGAGAGGGTGGAGTAGTGTTGAGTTTCTTTATATTGTTTTAGTAAGTTGCGATACATGACAGAGATTTGAAAATTATAGGTATCAATGGAGACATCTTCTTTTTCGTGCGTTTCTTGTATTTGGCGAGAGGCTAAGTCGAGACTGTCAAGTGTGTTTGCGTCCTTATCTGAGATGCCGTTGATGTGACATAGAACTGACCACGCCTTTCTGAAGTCTGCCTCCATAAGTTGGATAAATCTAAATGGGTCACCGGCTGATCCATCTACATAACAACAAAAGGATTCGTCTTGATGATGTTCATGAGTGTAGATTACTAGAGATGGAGTATGGTCATTGTGAAATGGACATACTGCTTTGTATCTTCCCCCTGAAGAGAAAGTATACATAACACCATAATGATCTAATACTTTTAGAATTGATGTGGAGTGTGATATTTTTCGTAAAACGTTAAAGTCTACCATATTTAGATAGTATCGCTTCGCGAGTTCTAAGTCCTTGGCGGACAAAGGTTTCGTAGAATTTAGTTTCTAATGTTGCTTGAAGAAAAGTTACTAAGGCCTTTTCAACCTCTAATTCAAAAAAATCACTATCAGGATATCTAAAGAAGTTAGGATCCTTAAAGAAGACTGACATGGCATGCTTTTGTTCTTTAGAGAGTCTCTCTTCTAACTTAGAGCGATGCTTTAATTCGTTCTTAATATGTTTGCGAATCTTATTAAAATTAGATTTGTATAGTCCTGGAAGAGGAGTTGGACTCCTTAATATCTTGTAAAGAAATTGTACGAACTGTGTGTCGTCTGATGCGATGTATGCGCCCACTTCAAGCTCTTCCTTGCCAAGGAGGTACTTCTCCTTAAGATAAGGAAAAGCTCCATCCCAACAATAGGTTGTTGTTGCTAGTTTTGGTTGAACTAAAGGAGATATATTAATTACTTCAGCTTTTTTAGCTCGAGATTTTTTGGTAGGTTTGCTTTTCATTTTTGAGCGGCCTCTTTTGCTTTCTCTTTGAGAGCATCTCTCAATTCTTTGCATGGAATAAAAGAGAGGCGATAATATGGAGCTGCAACAGTAGATTCTTTAGTTTCAGGATGAGAAATAATTCTTCCTCGGATTAGTTGCTTTTCGATAATACCTAAGCCTCTAATTTCTACACGATCTGATTGTAAAATCGCAGATTTATAAGTTTCTAAAAACGCTGAAAGCACTTCGCTAAGTTCTTTGGAAGTTAAATCAGTTTCGCCAGATCTTTGTTGAATACCTTCAATTATTTGTTTGCGAGTGAATGATGTTCGACCGCGGCCAATAATTTTTGGAGGCATTGAGTGGTTCTCCTACTCACAAATGATAAAAGATATCATCAGGCTGACCTATTAAAAGTCAGTTGCTTTCCAGCTACAGCTCCTTGGATTCTGCTGATTTTACCATTAAAAGATAATAACATGTCTCCGTGGCCGACGAGCTTTTCTGCACCTGCAGAGTCAATAATGATCCTAGAATCTAGAGCAGATGAAGTCTTTAGAGCTATCTGTGTTGGTAGGTTAGCCCTAATGAGCCCGTCTATAATGTTGCGGCTAGGACGTTGAGTTGCAGCGATCACGTGTATCTTTGCTGCGCGGCATTTTTGTAAAATTCTTACAAGAGTACTTTTAAAGGTTTTATGCTTATCCTGTAATAAGAGATCCGCAAGTTCATCAATTACAACGACTAGAAAGGGGAAGTTTCCTCGAGATTCAGGATCAAGAGAGTTGTGTCGATATCTCTCTTCCATAAGAAGCTCAACCATTTGAATTGCCTTAAATGCTTGCTCAAAAGAATCTACATATTTCAATGTATGAGGTAAAGATTTTAAATGATTCATTTCGGTTCCTTTGGGATCTAAAAGGATAAATTTTAGATCATTGGACGAAATGGGCTTAGTTAATAAAGAGCATATAATACTCTGGAGTAATACGCTCTTACCTGAACCTGTGGTGCCGCCTATCAAGATGTGAGGGCAATCTACTAGGTCAATTGTGGTTGTATTGTTAGACATATCTTTACCTAAAATTAAAGGTAACGTGTAGTTACCTACATCTACTGAAGATGATAAAGATTCTAAAGAAATAGGTTCAAGGTTTTTAGTTGTGATAGATTCAACAACAACCAAACCTGCTTGAGAGTCGAGGTAGATGTCTGGGATCGAAATCGATTGTGTTATAAGTGCAAGTTCTTCTTGAAGAACGCGAAGTTTAGCTACTCTTTCACCTAAAGCAAGCTTGATGTAATATTTAATCCCGCGGAGACCTATCTCTAAGTCTATTGCGGACCCTTTAATTTTAGAAGCAACAAGAAACTCGTTAATTATCTGAAGAGATGTCATTAGGCTTCTCCTGCTTAGCGAGGTTAATTTTTTTCTTTTCTAGTTGATCTATCCGATTGGATATGCTCTGCTTATCTAGAGATAACTCTTTAAGTTGTAAGGATACATTATGTAATGCGTTTTTAAGCTGCTTCTGTTCTTCGTCTAGTTCTTCTAGATAGTCTTCTACTTTTTTAGGTCGAACCTCAAGTGTTAGGGAGTCTTCGACTAGAGGTAGTTCTAGTTTAGTGCAAACTCGGCCTGTTTTTTTCATTATACATTCCCCCATGAGATCAGGATTACTAGAATTAGGTAACTCTAGATCCCAGTAGGGGCATTTGATGTCTGTATTAGGAACATAACAACCACTGGGAGACTCTATCAAATTCTTGAGGAGTTTGTATAGAAATTCATTTTCTTGATAGGATAATTTCTTTTTCATAAAAAGACCAATTCGTTAGATTAACTGTATAAGTTGTTTTTTTATACTCTAACAACAGAAACTCAATCAGTCTTATGTTGGGAAACTAGGGAGCGGACATCTGCATTTGGTGAAGTTAGGATCTCTAACTTGTGCTGAGAGCAAACTTGCCGTTTTATAGACTCTATATAATACTCATTAAAAAGTTTATTTAATTTTAAAAAAACTGAGCGTAAGAACATATATGTAATGAATATTGGCCAAAAGACGGATGCAATGAATATAAGAGCAGGTGGTTCGAGTGTTTCTTCATCCCAAAAAGAAATTGGACGGGGCTGAGGTAAGGAGCCATGATAGCTGGCAGCGTGACGCATAATTGTAAATACAGAAATGGATGAGTCCAATGTTTTAATATATTTAACATAGCCTTTAGCGTCACCAGAGGATTTGATCCATGCAGTTAGTTGAATTCTGAAGATAGTTTGAATTTGGCGTAGCCTGTTGAAGGCTAAAAAGCCTAAAACTACAAGGGCACCAATGATATAGGCTGCTGTTACTTCTCCTAATGCTGCTAAATGATTGGCTGACATTTGTTCTCCGAAAGAAGTTGCAAATCTTTATACACCTGTTCTATTTCAGACTTCCAAGAATTTCTTGTTTTTTGACGATAAAGTTTTAACTTCGGGTACCAGGGACTACTGTTCCCGACTTGCTCTTCGGTTAACCATCTCCAGCAGCCCGTATGTCTAGAAAGAAGCCATGCTGGTGTTCCTATAGAACTCGCAAGGTGTAGAACAGCTGTATCTACACCTATCACGAGGTCGAGTTGAGATATGAAAGCAGCGGTGTCTGCAAAATCACCCATTTTATTAGTAAAATCTATAATTTTAGATTGAAGTCCATATTTTGGAATATCTAAAGAAGAAGAACCTTTTTGAAGACTATAAAATGTACAGTTGGGTATGTCTAGTAACGGAGCAAAGTCTAGAAGCGATGCGTTTCTTAAATCAGGAACTGCAGTAACCTCATTGTCTTCTTTTTTAGGAAGAGCACCTTGCCATACGAGACCAATCTTAAGATTAGTCTCGTTAAGATTTGATAAAAGTGTCTGCCAAAAAAGATTTTCTTTTGTTAAAGGTTGAAGATAGGCTGAATCTTTAAAAGGAATTAAATCAAACGAATTTGTACCTAGATAGTATGGCAAACTCATAATCGAACAATGATAATCAAATTGATGTTGTTCAGGATCATCGATATAAGAAAAAATATAGTCTATATCTTTAAGTTGAGCTAGCAGTGTCACGAGTTCGGGATGGCACTGGAAGATTATTTTGACTTTATGGGTTGTTTTTAATAGCGAAATATATCTGCAGAATTGTATCGTATCCCCAAACCCCTGTTCTGCATATAATAGAAGCGTTTTTCCGTCGAGTGAAATTTCACCATTCCAATGAGGGCTCTTGAAAACTCGAAATAGACCTTTTTTTTGTCGGCGCCATTCGTGCTCTTTCCAGCCTTCTTTGTAGTTACCCATGAGGAGTAATTGATGAGAAAGATTAACGTGAAAATCTGCAGCATGAGGTTGTAAAGACAAGGCTTTTCTGTAGGAGTCGCAACTTTGTTGATGTAGCCCCATGTATCTATATATTTCTGCAAGGTTAAAATAAATTTGAGGATTACTAGGATTAATCTTCAATGCTTTTAATATAGTTTCGTAAGCCTGCTCCCATTGGCCTATGGAATGGAGAAAATATGATAGTCTATCTAGATAAATTTCATTATGAGGATCTAAAACCAAGGCTTCTTTTGCAAGAAGAATACCTTGCTCATATAAGTTACCTAGCGAACAGCAATTTAAGGCTCCTAGATAACCTAAATGTGCGTTATCTTTTTCACTGAGCGAAATAGCATGCTTGTAGAAATTATAAGCAGCCTCTTGGTCTCCTAGAGAAAGGTAGCAATATCCTAAATCTATATAGGATAAATAAAAATCTATATTGAAGTATAGGGATCGCGTTAAAAACTCTGTTGCTTGTACTAGCTGTCCCGAACGACGGGCGATTTGCCCTAAACGAAAATAGGCAAGAAACACGCTTGGATGTTGTGCGAACTCTTCGACAAGTCGAGTGTATATATTAGCTGCCTCTATGGGGTTACTGTCAATTATTTTCTCAGCGTGAGAGAATAATTGTGTAGAGTCAGAGAAAGAACTCTCTTTTCGCTTTTGTTGAGCGTTAAGTTGTCTTTTGAGTTTGTTTTTCATTTTGAGTCAGGTTCAAGCTCATCAACTATCATGCCTTCGGTTGTTAGCATAACTGCAGCAGTAGATGTTGCATTTTCTAAACTACATCTTATGACTTTGGCAGGATCTATAATTCCTGCCTCATTCATATCAGAAAACTGACCAATTCTAGCATTATATCCATAATTAAAATCTGATTCGGCAAGAATCTTGGCAATAATCATTGATGCTTCTTGTCCAGCGTTTGATAGAATAGCTCTAATGGGTTCTTCACAGGCTTTTTTTAATAAATTAACTCCTGCCTTGAAATCTTGTGACTCATCTTGAGGTGCTTCAAGTTCTTGACTTAGTCGAAGCAAAGTTACACCACCACCAGGAACAATACCTTCTTCTATAGCAGCTCTAGTTGCTGAAAGAGCATCATCGACACGATCTTTCTTTTCTTTCATTTCCATTTCAGTTGCGCCGCCGACTGAGATAACACCTATCCCACCAACAAGTCTTGCTAGTCTTTTTTCTAGGCGTTCTTTTTCAGGAAGAAATTGAATTTCATTAATTTCTTTTCTTAGTTTTTCTGCACGCAATTGCACTTGTGCAGCGTCACCAGCACCTTCAAGAATTGTAGTTGAGTCTTTTGTAACAATCACTTTTTTTGCTTGACCTAGATGAGTTAATGTAGCGTCTTCAAGTTTACAAAAGTCTTTATCTATAACCTTAGCTCCTGTTAGGGTTGCTATGTCTACAAGATTTTCTAATCTTTTGTCTCCGAAGCCTGGAGCCTTAATTGCGACACTGTGAATATTTCCGCGTTCTTTATTTACAACAAGAAGCGAGAGAGCTTGATCGATCACGTCTTCAGCAATAATTATTATAGGACGACCAGATTTTGCTACCTTCTCTAGAAGTCTCTCAGGCTCACCTTTTGTTGGTTGCATTAGCTCTCTTTGATATTTAATTACGCCATTGTAAACAAGAACATACGGATTGTCGTAAACGGTTTCTCCAGTTTGGAAGTTTGTAACAAAGTAAGGTGTTATAAAGCCTTGTTCAAATTGCATCCCTTCGGTAACATCCAAGGATGTACGAGGACCTTTACCTTCGTCAACGGTGATGACGCCTTCACGACCTACCTTATCAACACCGTCAGCAATTAGCTGTCCAATTGCTTCATCACCGTTTGCGGAAACGGTGGCAACCTGCCTAACTTGATCATACGACTTAAGTGGTGCTGCATAGTTGGTAAGTTTCTCAGTAAGAGATGCTACACCCCATTCTAAGCCTTTTTTAATTTCCATAGGATTATGATTAGTGGCTACTAGCTTAGTTCCATCTCTAAAGATTGCTCTAGCTAAAATGGTAGTTGTTGTAGTTCCATCACCGGCTGCTTCAGCTGTTTGTCCTGCTGCGTTCTTAAGATGCAAGGCACCGCAATTTTCGAGAGGATCTTTTAGCCATACCTCTCTTGCAACAGAAACGCCGTCTTTTGTGGTGTGTGGCCAACCCCATTGTTTATGTATCATTACATTGCGTCCCTTGGGACCGAGGGTGACTTGAACAATATCAGCGAGGGTATTTACCCCTGCAAGTAGTTTTTTTCTAACTTCTTCACCATCTTTTACAATCAGAGTGTTTTTATTCTTAGCCATTTTGTTTCCTCTCAAAAGATCCTATATGAGTTGCTCGCTCAATTTCCACGCGAGTAATAGTTGTATCAAGCTGTAACAACTCGCTTATATATACCTTGACATTCTTTAACGTCGTTTTGTATTTCTTCTTAGAAAGAGGCAATTCTAAACGAGAAGCCTTTGGTAAAGCGGTTAGTTGGGGCTCTGAGTCTTCTTTAAAGACCCACATGTAGAAGCAAGCATTTCTTTCGTACTTTCGACTCATGGTTAACCTAGTGGACTATGTCCTAGCTCTGCTAGAGTTTCTCTAGCTAATTCTACTGCAGTATCGACCATCTCAGTTAGTTTCGTATCTTCATCAGCCTTAGCGTAGACAAAACCTAAGCAGGCGATGGTGGCAAGAAACATCTTCTCATTATAATTATTATTATGGTTCATGAAATAATTTCTCCACCTGTTGACTTTGTTGATATTTATTAAGTAGGGGTTTCGATTCGGTAGGAATCTTTTCCAGCCTTGCTTCGACCTCGGTCACAACAGAGTCGTAGTTATCTTTCCAGACTCGTTGACGAAGACCAGACTCATCAAAATACATAACTCCTTCTCTTATGTTGTAGAGAGTCTCTCCTTCTACTGAAGAGCGTAGATACACCTTAACAAACGGTTTAAGTGTATAGATGAGTTTTGTTAAGATGGGATTATATGAAATTGAATCCTTAGAATCATTAACTACAACGACTGAAGGTAGCATACACGTCATCCCTTGTTGCTAAATTTAAATTGAGCTTTATTTCGAATTTCAGGAATTGGATCTAAGCATAGTGCTGCAGCAATATCGTTCGGTAGATCTGATCTAGTTAGTAATACTTGGCGAGCTGGAGAACATAGAGCTAGGAGCTTAGTTTTGTCGTTTATCTCAGATAGCCTGGGATGTCTTGCAGCAAGGACTTGAAGTTGATGATCTATAAGAATAGGCTTCTTAATAAGAAGTGTCTCTAAAGCATAAGATGAAAGACTCTCATTAAGAAGTAGGGCTTCGCAAAGACTATAATCTTCTGATTTACACTCTTTTGCAAGAGTGTCTAGAGAGCTGGATGGGCAAGTAGGTTGGCGTGCTAAGACTACCTTGTCAAAGTAAGTAGTTAGTGTATCTACTTGTCCCATCAAACTCTCCATTTTTTAATACTCAGTGCGAGTTGCAGTCTTATTATTCTCAAAAACTTTTTTCAATGGGTCAGTGCTAAAAGAGTTATACTTTTGATAGTAGCGCATTGGGTCTGACATGAGGACTAAAAAGTCGTCTACAGCTTGAGTTTCTTCATTAGAGAGCCTAACTTTATAGCCTGCTTGGTTAGTAATTGCAACCGATCTAGGATAAGCCACAAGCGGACAACCGGACCAAACTAATGTTATGTTTAATCCAAAAAAGCTAACTGTTTCTTTAACATCTTTCTCTAAGAGATCCTTAGAGCATGTAACTGATTGAGCAACTTCATCTATGCAACCAACCTCTAGTGCTTCTGGTGCTAGAAGCCACCAATCTCGGTCTATATTTTGAGTAAATTGCTCTAAGGAAATATTTTTACACCGAGAAGCCTCATATTTTTGCATTAAATCTACTTTTCTCTTAATCCAACTCCACTGTTTATCAACATTTGGGAACTCTCCGGCGCCAGGGGCGCCTGAAGCATGATGTTGCATCAGTGTGCCTGTTGGTAACATAACCCTCTTAGTGCCAGTCATAGTTATGTGAAACGCCATACTGGCAGCGATGTCTACTACGACGACAACTTGCTTCTTAGAAGATCTGATGATGTTAGCTATAGTATCACCTGCGAATATTGATCCGCCAGGAGACCGTACATATACATATATCTTACCTAGCTCATCACGAAGCTCCAGAGAGTGAAACTCGTCAACAAATTTAGAGGCACTTTGCTGTGTAATAGGTCCATGTAGGGATACAAGATTAGTAGTATTAAATACTATCCTATTTGATTCTAATGGACGACAGTGGATTTTACCATCTTTAGATTCGCAAGAGAATTGCGAGACCTCTCCAGAGACGCCTTGGATTTCTACAACATTCGCTTTACTAGCTACTTGTGAAAAAGTATCACTGCTAGCTAGCATAGATGATGCCACAAGGGTTAGTATCAGGTTAGTTTTCTTACTAAAAAACATAAATCTCCTTTTAGTTTAAATTAAAGGCCCGCAGATATTAGTTTTTCTAATAACTCTTTTTGATCTTTTGTCACATGACTAGGAACTTGGAGATCTAATTGTATTAAGAAGTCCCCGCGAATTGAAGTATTTGGTTGCTTTAGTCCTTTGCTTTTAATTCTTTGGACCTTATCTAGAGATGTTCCAGGAGAAAGATTTAATGTAATCTGAGAATCATCAGGAAGGGTTATTGGTAAAGAAGATCCTAGACAAAGATCAGTAAACTTAACTGGTTGTGTAGTTATTACATTAAGACCATCTTGAATAAATTTATTTTGCCTAACAACGTTAATTACAATTTGTAAATCGCCTTGAGAGTTCCCATCACGATTTCCGGCATTATGCATAGTCATTACGATGGACTGGTGAATGTGACCGGCGCCAGGAGGAATAGTTATATTTTCTGTAACACTTTGTGCATGAAACCCACTGCCCTTACAAGGGGTGCAAGGACGAGATCTATCTACAGACATTCTTCTTCCTTGACAAGTGTGGCAGGTTGAGCTAAAAACCACTCCACCACCTACATTACGAGCTACTGTGCCTGAACCTTTGCAGGTTTCGCATTTTGTAGTTGCACCGCCTGCGCCGGAGCAGGCGTTACATATGGTTTTGCGATTAAACGATACTGATTTGGATGTTCCTGTGTAGACTTCTTTAAAAGTAAGATTAACTTCAACCTGAATATCGAGATCTGTTCGTCTATGAGAGTGTCTAAAAATATTAGAGAACATTGCCTCGAATGCAGATCCCGGATCCATTCCACCCATGCCGTGAAAGGGATTTTGATTGCCACCCTGATCGTATTGGCGGCGCTTCTGCTCATCACCTAAAGTTTCGTAAGCTTCGCTAACTTTTTTAAAGAGTTCAGAGTCTCCACCATGATCTGGATGATGTTGCTTGGCAAGATTCCTATATGCTTTTTTTATCTCTTCTTGAGAAGCTGCTTCAGATACACCTAGTATCTTGTAATACTCTTTCATAAGATCTTCTTCTCCCAGGTCGATACAAAATTATCATGACAATCTTCACAAAAGACTGTGATTCTTTCATTGCGCTCTGTCTTCTTATTGCAACTGGGACACTTGTAAAGTTTAGGGAACTCTCGTGAAAATTTCCACATCTTATTCCTAATAACGCAGTATGTGTCTATATGCTCTCTATCAGCTTGAAGCTCAAAGCGAAGATTTCCACATTGGATCTTGATAAACATATCAGTCTAACAGCTCCAATTCTTCTGGAGTAAGAGGTGAAGGTTTTACCTCGTAGGTAGGACGACTTTCTATGCGAGCGCCAACTTCATTATCTTCCCAAACTTCCATTGCTAGAAAGTTATAGTTATAATTATCTCTAAGATAGGAAATAATCTCCTCAGCAATTGTTTCACAAGAGCGGCGACCTAGATTGTAAACGATGCCATCAAATGAATATAGCTTTTGAATTGCACCCTCTACTTGGCTTTGAAAGATAAAAAACTCTACTTCGCGATCTGAATGAGATACCTTAAGCTCTGCTTGAAGGTGAAAGGTATGTCTATGCCTAGCTTCAAGAAACCCAACTAGCTCACCCGCAAACTGTGTAGCCTCAGGCCAGTTGTGTGTTCCTTTAAACGAAGTTCTTACTTTTAAGGTCTTTGTAGTAGAGTATTTATTCATCTTAGGTGCCTTTTGATTTTTTATGCAATACTGCAATATTATGCAGTATTGCTTTTGCGTGAATGCCTAGTAGAAGAGCTGTTTCTAGAGAGTTATTTTCTAGATCAGGCTTAGTTACTATAATATCATTGATCTTACCGTCAACAGGATCGAACCACTTATTGTGGATTCCGTATTGAATAGAGGCACTACTGTCGTTAGAATAGATCCAAGAATACTTGGTCTGCTGTAGGAGCTCCCAAGGAAGCCAGTTGTCTCCTCCTAGGAGGTGGGCGGGCTTAACTTTAGCTCCAAAGAGTTCTTGTACTTGTTTTGTACATGCTAAGCGAGCCTTTGCAACACATCCACTATTTGCTTGCGAACCACCAAAACTAAGAGGAACTGAGATTTTCGAAAACCCAATTTGGTCAATATCCTTTAGTTTGAGAAGATCTTCATAAGAGCTAAGCCACTCGTCTTGAGTTTTACCTTGCGCTACAGCCATGATCTGAAATCGACCAAGAAGTTTTTGCCGCTTAACTTCTTTTATAAATCTTTTAGTTGACTCTAATGTGGCTTCTCTATCGCAAAGGACGTCTTGAGCTATAACTATACTGGGATTAATAATTTGAGCAGCCTTGAGAACAAGCTCTGGACCTAAGCCTTCACCTGAAGCTTGAGTTGCCTCTAGCTTTCCAATTTCATAGGCAGAGTTATCTAAAATAACCCATTTACCTTGCTTTGCTTTTTCAATAAAATATTTAACATAATTAGTTGTTACATATTCGGAATGATGAAAGCCAGCTTCAGGAAGAACAAGATGGGTCAAGGCCATTTCACAATCTCCAAGATTAGAGAATGTTGCAAGGTGAGAGGCTGGAGAAATAATACAAACCTTAACCATGTCGTCTCCTAATTAAGAATATTGCTAGGTCTATAGATACTAGGACCTAGGTAGGTATGTCTATCTTCTGAAAAAAGTCTAGACTGTATTAATTGATCTTTGGCTGATGTTGTAGTTTTCTGCCTCAAAAGATTTTCTAAATCCTCGTACGAAAACCCTAAAGAGTCTTGATCTAGTTGATTTAAAAATAAAAAATGTGTAGGGGCTGCATGTATATATGTATGAGGAATCTGTAAAACATAAGCTAATTGCTGAACTTCACTATAAAACAATGAATTAAGAGGATAAATATAATTTAGGTTTTTATAGTTTGAATGAGGGAAATTGATGCACCATTGGGAGTAGCAAAGATTGCCAAGCACTATGCTATTGGTCTTATCGCTTTCGAAGGAGACGGCTAGGTCGCTGATACGTTTTTTAAGTGCTGTTTGTAATTCAAAACTTGATTGATTAAATGGATCAAATTGATTAAATTCGTGTTGAAGATCTTTTACTTCGCAAACTAGATTTAAATCTTTAATTAAAGAAGTTATACGCTGATTGTGAGTAAGATTGTCAGAAAACTTACAAGATACAATAGTATATGGTACATCTATCAGATGATGCTTGACGAGTAGTAGATTAACTACACTCATTAGAGTTCCGTCTAGATAAATAACAACTCCCTGTTTATTGAAGGTAGAAAGTTGTGCCTTAATAAAGGTTGTTATAATCTTAATGAGATGCTGAGGATCTTGAAGCATTTTAGCTTTCCTTTGCAAGCCATTTTTTATATTCGCGTATATATAGGTATGGAGAGGTTAGACAAGTGATTCTTGGAGTTAAAGAAATAGCCCAATTTAACTCTTCTATCAAAACTCTCTCTACGCGAGAATCGCATTCAAGTGAAGTGTGGGGTATGCCTGACCAAAGCTCAAGAAGATAGGTAAACTCAGAATGTTTTAATATAAAATGTACTAGACGGCAGAGATCAGGTTCTATTATACTTTTTCTTTCCATAAAGAGCCTTTCTATATTCTAGAAGACATCTATCGCGTAGAGAAATAAATCTATCAGGATTATATAATTCTGCATCTTGCAAAAGAATTTCTGCAATCTTCCAAGCTCTAGCTTCATCTAAATAAATAGATTTTTTGCTAGAGCGACGGGATAGCTGGTACTTTTCAGGGTACTTTTCGTCTATGGCAGCACCGATCAAATGTCCTACTTCATGTGCTATGGAAGCTATGTACTCATCTCTATTGTGGACGGATTTATTGTATCTACTTATGTAGAGAATTTTATCATCTAGGTCGCATTCAAAACAATCTGTATACCTACTGGTAAAGGTTAGTTGAAGATCGAAAAAGGAGGCCCACTTCCTTATTACAAAGTAATAAGGAAGTCGATCAGAGATGACTGCTAGTAGAGTAAGTATAAAAGTTAATACTACGTTGATCATTGAATATTTTTAATAATAAAAGATGTGATTTGTTTAGGATTCAAAGTGCCATCTACAACAATAAGATTATTAGCGAACTCAAACTTAGCTATCGATAAGATTGTTTCTTCATTAAAGGCCTTGATTCTATTCTCTATAATATTTTCGTCATCATCAAATCTTTTTCTCTTTAGAAGACGATCGTATGCCACATTTTCTGGAATCTTAAGATAAACTAACATTCCAGGATTACGTTGCCAGTTGGGATGTGAAAGGATGAAGTCTGCTTCCTTAGCCTTACGGGGGCTTCCGTCACAAATGAAATGATCGTTAGTGAGAGCCTCTTCAAAGATCCCAAAAACTCGATCGGAGTTTACTAGGCCACCAGCAGCGTGAACTTGTTTGATATGAGCATCTTCGCTACTCTTTTGACGAAGAATTTCTCCAACATTGAAATAAGCCACCCTACTATCTTGCTGTTTAAGAAGATTGGATATTGTTCCTTTGCCACTACCAGGGAGACCTAAAATAAAAAGTCGCATATTAATTATCTATCTTAGATAGATCCTCTTCGGTAAGGTTATCATTAGCTTTTCTAGAATCGTACTCAAATTGTCCTACGCTATTTTTATGTGTTTGTATAGCTTTAGCGTATTCGGAATTGTCAAGATTAAACCAATCAGTAAGAGTAAGTGTTTCTCTATAGCAAGTAACAAAGCAGTTTTCTGTTTCCCAAAGCCTTATAGAGTGTACTCTTAGATTGCAGTTGGTTGGATTGTCAAGTAGCTTGGCAAAAGCGTAAAATAATTCTTTTGCAATATTTTCAGCACTTGGGTTGCAGTAATTACCAGCACCCATAAGATTCATTAAATGAATTTTTGTTTTATGTTTTTCGCATGGAGCAATGAAGTCTACATCGTGAGGATTATGAATAGCGGCGTGGTCAAATCTTTTATCTATAAAAGACATGCCCATTCTTTTAATCTCTTTAAAATCTACAGCGTATCCAATTGAATGGATATCGTCATAAGCCATAGTGAGCTCAATCTTGTATTCATGACCGTGATTATTAAAACACTTGACACGCTCATGCATCACGCGATGGCCAGCATCGAATTTATGTTTGCGAGTTATGTAGCCTGTTGTCATTTGATTACGTCACCCTTCTTAGGTATTTTAAGATTCTTAAATCTTAATTCATTAATTCGAGTCAATGTCGCTTCAATTTTTTTAAAAGGATCTTGGTGCTGATTACTGTTTGAGGTAGGAGAGCTTGATGCTAGTCTAACTCCTGCAAAAGAAGTATGATTTGAAGTTTCGAGAAAAGGTCTTGGTAAAAAATTTACAATATTAGAGGTATTCAGATTTGCCTGATCGATAAGGGCCAAAAGTGCAAGAAGCTTATCCGTATCTTCTAGCGATTGGGAGTATGTTCCAAAAGCAAGTCTAGGAAAATTACAACGTTTTAAAAGTTCTGCTATCTGCATGCTCGAGTGACTAATTAGTATTGTTGTCTTAGCTGCTATCTGTTGTAAATCATTAATGTTTAATAAATGAGAATTATGATTTATACAATCTATAAATAAAGACTTGTGAGGTAGTTGGGTAATAGCTGCAAGTAGTCGCGAGGTGACGTTTACAAGTGGTTGAGTTAATATTTTAATGATTACGAACTCGGCTAGTTCTATATTCTTCATAGAACCTATAAGTTTCCCGTTTAGGTCAAGATCGACTACAATTCCCTGCCAAATTCTTACATTATTCTCAATTTGAAGCTGCTTAAATTCTTGCCTTTGTAAATTAAAAAGCTGCTCTGAAAGTCCGCCGCCTGGAGCATTAGGGCTAGAGTTATGGTCAGCAATAAAAATGTGTTTATCTCCCCTTTCAAGAAGACCTGTAATTAGTTGTTGATTAGTCATAGAACCTAAACCAAAGCTTGTATGTACAACTGCGTCTCCTAAAAGGCCAAAGGGTGGAGATTCTAAAGGAATAATAGAATCATGTGGAGGTATAAAAAGAGTAGGTAAAGATCCACTAGTGCGCCATAAATGATTAAGGGTTGTGATATCCATATTAGGCAGTTGAAGTAATTTAAGAGCTGCCAGTGGAGGGTGCTGCTTTTCAAGCAAGGAAAATCTTTTTGAAGTACCAGTTTGGATAAACTCAACGATAAGATCTTTAACAGAATTTCCTATTCCTTTAAAGGAAATGGCATCTATATTGGTGGAATCTATCTCAAAGTAGAGAAGTTCTATATTCCGAGCTGCAACTCTAAAGGTCCTAGACCTGATGCTGTCTCCCGACATGAAGTAACGATCAGCTACAGCGTCTAAATGTTTAATTAGTTCTGCATTATACATTATAGCTTAGTCTTAGCTCGTAGCACTTAGAGCAAAGTGGAGTGTTGGTATTGGTAATAGGACATAATTGAATAGAAGCGGTAGTTGCTGAACAACCATCACATGGTGTGGTAGAAGTTGGTAAGGTGTCACCTAGCAAGTTGGCTCTAAAATTTTTAAACTTACTACAAAGCTCTACTGCTGATGGTGAGCTATCCTCTGATAGCTTCATTTGATGAATGACGTCAAGAAAAAAATCTAGTTCTTGTTTTTCAAGTTCTAAAATGAAAATTTCTTTCTGAGAAAGCTTCATTTGTTTATCCTATCGTCAAGAAGATGTTGAAATTCTTGTAGATTATGTTTAGTAAGCTCTACACCTAGTTGCTGAGCGTGTTGAATGATTTGGTCTTGAATAAGTTGAACACTTTTAATGTATTGTTGCATATCGTATGATGATACGTTGGTTTGTAGTTTATTTAGTTCCTCTTTTAAGGACTCATTGAGTTGCTGAGTTGTAGTGATAATGGAATCGTCTACCTTTGGAGATAATAAGATAATTTGTCTTATAATTTCCTCTTTGCGGGAGGGAGTAGCAGTTTTATATTCATGATTTAACTTGATTATTTCTTCGAGAGACATTTGACCTCCTTTATTCTTTCCTGGGCATGATTCCTAACCAGCATATCAGTATCTAGACTTAATAATAGTAATTCTTGCATATTTGTCGATATTTGTGCTCGACGAGTTTTTTTCCACTTCTCCATATTTGGAGAATCTAGATAGCTTGTGTTTAGTACTTCGATGTAACTTTGAGAAAAAACAGGAATCCAGCTGTAGCCGTATTCGCGGACGAATGTCGTTGAGAATGAAGAGCTTTTTAGGGCTTCTCTTAAATTAGGGATTAACTTGAATATGTCAACAAGTTGATAGCTGGTTGACGCTTTGTTAGCTTCTAGCTCTAGGTAGGTGGGTCTATGTATGGCATGATTAATAAGATTATTGAATATATTACTTTCAATAACAAGAATTAAGGGATCTAATTCAAGAACTTCTAGTATCCATTGAGCGGCTTTTTCATAACTATCTAATGAGTCCATTCTCTTTCACTTTCAGCTTTCCTTGCTTAGCTAGAGTGTCGCATCTCTCATTAAAGACATTTCCTGCGTGACCCCTTATCCATTGGAGTTTACAATTTGGAAATAAATCGATAAGTTGCTTGTAGTCTAGCCATAGATCTTGATTTTTAATCACTTTACCTCTAGCTATTTTAAGCTCCCACTGAGGAAACCAGTCTTGAATCCCCTTAATTGCGTATTGCGAATCACTATAGATAGTAAGATTAATAGTAGCTGGATAGGTGGTGTGTAGGTAGCGCAGTCCTTCTATAATACCTAAAAGTTCCATTCTATTGTTGGTGGTGTTTGGTTCACCACCAAATGCTTCGCATATAATACGATCGCTATTTACAATAACAAAGCTCCATCCACCTTCCCCGACTTTACCAGTGGATGATCCGTCTGCGTATAGTGCAATGTCTTGGTTAGTGTTAGGTAAAGGGGTCTTCATATCCATAACTATTCCAATTGTAGTCGCCTTCACTATAATCATCATGCATAGTTTCAGTATCGATAACAGGTGTTATCGTAACAGCTTCTTGTTCTTGCTCTACAGGTTCAGTAGTGGATGGTGAAGCTTGAGAAGAGCTGAGTTCAGCTACTATCTGCTCAAATGCATTAGAAATGGTGTCTGCAAGATTATCTATAGGATTAGAACTCATGAATATCTCTTTATATAGGAGAACTCTTGGTTCTTTTCTATCGACACTATAATGTTTAGCAATTGTTTGCCAAACCAATTCTCTTATTGACTGATGAATACTATTCAATGTCTAGGTCTCCTGTAATTATACACTGACAAGCCATTCGTTGAGTATTAGTTAAGCCAAAATCCGACTCGAGAGTGCTTAAGGCGCTCACATTTTGAGTATTGTTTGTTATATTAACAATGCAGGTGCCACACATACCAATTCTGCACCCAAAATTAATAGGTAAATTGTGTTTATAACACAGATCGATAAGTCTGGTGGCTTTGGTAGGGATCTCTATTTCTATTTGCTTAATTTTGAGTTTCATTTTTTAAAACGTAGATTTCGTAAGAGCTATTCTTTGTAAGAGATGGAAGGTTTAAGAAAACATTTCTTTGTAAAGTTCCTAGTTTTGATAAACCTTCTTTTTTAAGATCGCGGCGAACGGAGATGTATGCTGTGCCAGACTTAGTTAGTAGTGTTTGTATTGTTTTAATTACTTTCACTTCCTCTTCGAGAGGAAGAGTGTTAAGTACATATGTACATAATATAGTTTGAAATTGGGATTGCGGGAAAAAAGGAAACCAGTGCGGATCATATTTAACTATTTGAAGAATATCTGCATCAGTACCTCTACCACAACCAAAGTCAAGAGAAGTTCCTACTAAGAGTTTGTTAGCTACAACATAGCTAGCAGGACTAGATAACTTAGTTCTAGCAATAGCTGTCTTGTAGCTTGATTGTTGTGGAGTACTAATCTTCGTCACGGTGAAATCCTACAGATTCTTTCTTATCGAAATTATGATGCTTACTTAGTTTCACTCTAGATTTACATCTATCAATAATCTCTTCTAGGGAAGAATTTGTAGTATTTTTTAAAATAAAAATCTCTTGAAAGTAAGAAGCATTTAAGCCTTCTGAAAGATCGGCCGCCTTATCTAACTCTAAATCAGAGATGTTTGGGAGCCAGTGCTTTAATAAAGCTTTCCTAGTTGTCAAATCTGGCCTTGCAATTTCAAGGAATAAATCAAAACGACTTGGTCTGCTTAAAACATTTTCTTGAAGCTTTTCAGGATAATTTGTTGTAGCAACAAAGTAAGCCTTATTTAGGGGAAATACACCATCGATAAAATTTAACATATCTGATGTACTATCTTGTAGAGCGTCGAGGTCTTCAATAATGATAAGCTTTGATTCAGATGCATTTGTAGCAGTAGCTATGGCCTTTGCTGCAGAGGGGGAAGCATACTCAGGTGCAACAATGATAACTTTATCGAAAAAGTTTGCTGCCCAAAGAGCGAGAGACGTTTTCCCATTCCCGGGAGGACCGTATAGTAAGGCTCCTCTTTTGTATAATGGGAGTTTTCCATAAACCTCCTCGTTGTTGAGGAAGGTTGTTACATCGTTCTTAAAAGAACGTTGAACATCATTATTTAGAAATAGTGTTGATGATTGTTTCACTTCGTAGGGACGAAGAACGTTATCATAATCATCTATAATGAAAGATTTTCCTTGAATAGTATTCAAGAGAAAAGGTTTTAGATCTTGCTCTGAAGCAGCAAACCCTATAACGAGGCTCTCTGCATCTCTATTGATGTCTTGACAAAATGCTAAAAATATATTAGGGGCAAGCTTAACTATACCTTCTTGGTAGCTACCAGAAAAGGAGGATAGACTTCCTATTTCAACAACACCGCTAGTAAAGGAATCTTTGTATTTTTGCCAGTAATGGTAATGACCTCTGGATACAAGAAAGTGTTTAAGATTTTTATTAATCTTGTATCGTGTTCTAAAGTAGAGAACAATCTCATCTAGAGATGAACCTAGATGAGGGTATGATGTTGCATTACTGTTCTTAGTGGGACTTCTAAGGGCATCTCTTTTAAAGTGTCTTAGCATTTAACTCAATCCTCATCAGAGTAGCTGCCTGAGTCTTCTTCATCGGAATCATCTTCGTCTTCTTCATCTTCTGAACGAGATTCTAAAAGATCATCAACCTGAGCTAAAATAGCTTCGGAAAGATCAATAGTGACTGCTAGCTCTCTACCTTCTTGGAGCTCCTCAGAGAGCTCTCTGAGCTCTTGAGTTGAGAGAGAATCGAGCACATCCTTAAAGTTAGCGCCGCTGACTGCGAGCGACCATTCGGAGAAATTAGTGCAGCTGAGTTCGTCTTGAGTTGCTTCTTCGAATTGTTCGAGAATGTCGTCTATCGATAGCATCGATTATCCTTCCTCTTCATCTAATGAAAAATGCCAAGTGGTTTTTTTATTAACTTTAGGAGTACCTATTTTATCTACAAGACCAAATTCTTTAGCTTGCTTAGCGTTTAGAAAAACGTCGGCTCCGGAAGAAGAGCCTAAAAGAGTTTTAACTTGATCTACTTTCTTTTTACAATTTTTAGCTAAAATTGTTACATAGAGATCTTGAAGTCTTATCTGCTCAGTAGCGTCAGCGTGCACTTGTGCTGTAGAACCAGAAGCTTCGCCTTGAACCTCGTGAACCATAACAGTACTATACTTACCTACAAATCTTTTTTTGCCTGCACTAAGAAGAAGAGCTCCTGCAGACATTGCCTTGCCAGAACAAAAGGTGTACACTGGTTTACTACAGGCTTCAATGCTTTCAATCATTGAAAGCACCGCGTACATATCACCACCATAGCTATCTATCTTCACAAGAATTTTATCTATACTCTTATCTTGTTCAAAGAAAGATAAGGCATCGGCAAAATCGCGAGCAGTATCCTCTTCGAAGCGATTGACACATACTACTGGGGCATCGAGAAAGGTAAGGGCAACCTCTGTAGCTAGAGGTACATCGTCTTGATGATCAGCAAATTTCCCTTTGCTGTGGGTTTTTCTTTTTCTTTGAAGTTTGCGAAGAGAATTCATAGAATGATGCTTAGGCATTTGTTATCCTCTAATTAGACTAAATTCTAATAGGGAGGTTGTAAACTATGTCATAGTAGCTTTATTAATGTGTTGATCTGTATTATTAGAGTTAGTAAAGTAGTTGTAGACTTGACTGTAACCAAGGTCGAAAAGATGCTTACGCTCCTTACGAGATAGGCGAAATTGAGCCATAGTAAGGTAGTGGTTCACATCGACTGATATCAGAGTTAGGTTAGTTGGACTAAACCTCCAGTATCCTCTTTCGTTAACAATAAGTGAAAAACAGAATCTTAAAAATTGCCAGAAGGTATTTGGCTTGTGTGGGCGGCAGCGTATATCTATAGCTATAGTATTGGCAAAATCGGATTGAAAAATCGAGATGGGGAGATCGTCAGCAAGACCTCCATCGAGGTAAGGTGTGTCTTCATATCTAGCTACTTTAAAAAGTAAAGGTATGGTACCACTAATTTGGCACGCCTTAGCTAGGCTCATATTTGGAGTTGTCTCTTTAGAGAAGATTACTTTCTGTAGAGTTGGAGACAACTGTGTTGCTAAAATATGAATAGGTATAGGAGATTGATCAAAAGAGATGTTGCCGAAAAATTTGGTGAGCATTCCCTCTAATAGAGAGTTGTCGTAAAGACCCCAGCCCCTCAAAGGGTTCGAGATTTTTCGAAGCAGAATGCGCCATGGATTAAAGTCAATGACAGTACGCTTAAGTCTGGGGATACCAACTCCTGCACAGACAGCGGCACCGATGATGGCTCCACCAGATGTTGCAGCGATGGATTTAAATTGAAAACCTAATTCTAGGAGGGCGCATACTGCGCCAGCATGTATAGGATACAGAGAGCCTGATCCACTCAATACTAAGTTGACTTGCTTGGTTGCACTCACTAGTAAACCCTGTCAAAACTTTCTTTTTGAGAGCCGATTGATAGTTCTTCAAACTTAGCTTTAGAATGAAACTCAGCAATGGTGTTAGAATCGCAGTAAGACATTGCTGATCTCAATCCACCCATAAAGTTGACTAGAGTGGAAGATAAAGGCCCCTTCACTCTTAAGTATCTTTGTAGGCCTTCGTGAGTAGTGCCAGCCTTGACACCTCCGCGCCAATCATCTTGAAGCTCTTTACTAGCCATTCCACGATATTGCTTGTATTGTGATAGCCCCTCTATTGAGGAAGCGGTCTTTGTTCCTACGCCAGGAATGTAAATAGGATCGTTAGCCTTAAAATAATGATCACTATATTTATAGTAGACCTCGCCGGGAGACTCCGTATGACCAGCAAGAGGAGATCCCATAATTACAGAATCAGCGCCGGCTGCTATGGCTTTAGCCAGATCTCCTGGAGAGTAGAGGCCGCCATCAGAAATAAGTGCTACATTGTATTTTTTGCACAACTCAGAAGTCTCAATAAGGACAGTAAGTTGTCCTCTACCGCAGCCAGTTTGCAGTCGAGTTAAACATGCGCTGCCGTTACCTACTCCAGCTCTTATGGCGTCAGCTCCGTGATCTATAAGCTTCTTGGCACCTTCAGAAGAAACAATATTACCTGCAATAATATCAATCTTAGGATGTCTAAGTTTGATTTTGTCAATAGCTTTTAATACCTTGGTATTAGTACCCATTGCAGTATCTATAATGAAGGCATTAGATACATATGCTAGTACTTCTATGCGGCGGAACTCGATTTCGTCCTCTAGCTGGGCAGAGACTGCATTTATGAGTGGAGCGTTTGGAAAAAGTTCTCTAAAGCAAAGAGATTCTTGATATTGAGATTCAATAGTTTGAAATCTATGGAAACAAGATGAGGCACCATGTTGAGCCATGATAACTGCTACTTGCAGATTAACTACGCGATCCATAGGAGAGGCCATAATAGGCGTAGCGATCTGAATATTCCTAGAAAGAGAAGATGTAAGATCAACGTGTAGTCTAGATTCTATAGACGAAGACTCTGTAGGTTGAATAAGAACATCATTAAACGCTAAGCTTTTGCGAGGGGAGTAAAACTTACTTTCGTAGGACATAATCTACTTTCAGGGAATAAAGACGCGATTTTTAGTTGGACGAGTTTGAAGATGAACCCATCCTTTGGTGTGAGTAGGACTTTCCATATAGAGCCCAGCGCGTTCCAGAACAGAAAGGTTATCTAAACACCAGGATGCCAACTCACCTTTGGTATCTCGAAAGTCGCATGCTTCACATGTAAGATGGCAAGACCTCTTAGCTCCACCTGCTTGAGCATTAATAGCAGGTGGACGATACCCTGAGGAAACGGTCATGGGTTTACCGTAGGCTTCTCTTACGAGATTGAGAGCGACTAGAAGTTTATCTAAATTTGATGATTGCTCATCAGAGAGTGGAGATGTCTTATCTCTTCCCATGAGAATCTCATCGCGAGAGATACGTCCATGGATATGTTTTGATTGAACAGCTACTGTAGAGGCTGGAGTGTTGTCTATACTAGGAGTTGTTGTAGTTAGAGTGTTTTCCTCATTGGGGGGTGTTACAGTCGAATTATTTTTTTTAAGGCCTACTCTTAGTAGGCCGGTTAAAGCTTTAACCAAAAGTGTTGCTATATTATTCATTTAGAGGTCTTCTCTTCTATTTCTCTAGATAAAGAGCTGTAGCTTTTAAGTTCAGCCATAAGTCTGTCTATCTTTGCTAATCTAGCCTTAATAGCTTCAGTTCGCTCTTCAAACGAAGAAGTATTCGAATTAGTTTTTCGCTTGAAAGGAAAAACATTATTTGTATTTTTCACAAAACACCTCTCATATGAGTAGTTGCGTAATGCGGGTAGTTTGTGCTTCTAGCTCTTTCTTGAGAAAGCAATCATCTTTTAAGATGATGTCTCCGTATGTGTTAGAAAGATGCTGTAGTACAACTCCAGCATCAAAGAAGCGCACATGCTCAGGATCAGTATTATTGCTGAGAAAAGTCCATGCTGATCTAAAGCAATACTGCTGACAGAGTGATAATAGATTTGATACGATTGTATCTTCATCTATCGAAATTTTTTCGATTTTAGCCATTGCTCCTTCTCCTTACAAGACCAGAATCTAAAAAGTATGCAATAAAGTCATGCTTCAATGGATACGGTACCTAACCATTCTCGTCTCTTGGATTTAAGAGAGTCTAACTGTTCTAGAGTTAGAGTATTGGAATCTAATGAATCTAAAGACTCTAAAGGACAGGTCATTACCTGGGCGAAGTCATCTGAACTCGAAAGAGGAATGACTATTTGTAATAGTTCCCAGCTGCTGAGTTTTCTAAAATGAATAGAATCCTCTAAGAGAGAGATTCTAGCTCCGTTGGAGTAGAAGATATCACACGAACCGTCCTCGCGCTTTACAATAGAAGCTTTTATTGACATATGTTTACCACATTCCAAATTTATGATTACAAAAGTAAGCTGTGAGTGGTTTATCCTTAACCATAACTGTAAATATTTCTTTCGCTTCCGATTGAGGAGGAATGTCAAGTGAAGTTATCGATGCTACGATTGGTTCTATGTCGGAGGGGGCGAGCTCAAACCATTTTGAGCGCATTACTAAAAACCAGTTTAGAAAGCGCTCGAAGGTCCATTTAGTATCTTTAATACCTTCAAGAACATAGCTACCTTTAAATTCGCCATCGTAGGTGACGGACATAACGTATCTGTCCATTTTGTAGGTAGTCTTTTGAAGAGAGTCGCTCATGGTGTTCCTCTTAGTGAGATTGATTGCCTAAATTATTTTGTTTTTTATAAAACAAAAGAAGTCTACCTAATTTGGTCAGGTGTAGCTCCACCTCGTCTTCGGAAATAACTTTAATTGAGATAAGATCTCTGTTTGAGGCTATCTCAATAAAGTTAGAGATGAATTGTTGCTTTTCAACCTCTAAAAGGTCTTGAAATAAATTTGTTTGTAAAAAGGTAAGTACAGATTTGTTAGTTGCGGAGGTAGTCCTACTAACACTTTGTATGGCAGTTAGGAAGATAATGAGTTTGGTAAACTCTTCTACCTCTTCTACTAGAAGAGGTAGTTGATGAAGAGCTGTACTATATGAGGTTGGATCACTCATCATCCACACTAAGTGGCAATAATTGACTAATTGTTGAGGTAAGTGCATTTTAACTCTTAAAGAAAGAGGATGATTTGGTTTTGCGAAAACTAGCTAGTGCTATACCGGCAGTAAAAGCGTTTATGTCAACTAAAACGAAAAGTAAAACCCACTGTGGTGATAGCTTTGTTGAAAAACACAACGCAACAATAAAAATGAAAACTAGAAGTATTAGAAGTCTCTTTAGTGCTGCATTGATTAGTAGCTTACCTATATTTTGCCAGCTTGTAGAGTGTTTTTGCATTATTTGCTTTCAGTAGGAAGTTTTATAGTACGATAGCGATTCTTAACATACTCTGTTGTTCCATCTGCCGTAATTACCCACAAGCTCGGTATTGAGAGTTTCTCTCTAAGATCTCCTCCAGAAAAATGACCGTCTGTGAGCCAGATTACCCCGTCGTAATGTTGGCGATTCTCGTTGATCCACTGAATAGCTGGGACTGGAGAAGTCCCTCCACAACCGGTTCTAGTCACTTGGTAACTTTTCTTCAATTTATAGGGTCCTGGGCGGCCATCTCGTTCAGATGTAATGTCAGCATCCCATTCTAGGACATCTATGGAATCAGATCCAATGTTACGAAGAATAGCAAGAGCTTCGTTCATAAAGGCTTGGTATTCTTTTTCCGTAATAGAGCCAGAAACATCAACGGATAGGAGCATCTTGAGTTGAGGCTTAATTTTAGGGCCTGGTCTGGTTCCAAACCTTTTGGAAATTCTCTTTTTGGTATGATACAGAATTCCTGCAGAAAGCTTGCTTACGAATTGTCGTAAGATAAGCTCCCACGGAATGGTAGGCTTTCTCTTCGCTAAAGAGATGGCCTGCTTAATAGCGTTAGGAAGATTGCCTGCATCTTTAGCAGCATCAGCTGCACGATTAATTGCGTCGTTGATTAGCGACTCTTTCATTGCATCAGAAACTTGGCTACCATCTTGCTCTTCCCAGACACCATGAAAATCAAAAGACTTGTAGCCACCACAGTGATTACACTTGCCTTGCTCATCAGTGCAATCGCCTTCTTCATGTTTATGATTGTGATCGCATTGACTACCATCACCGTGCTCAGAGCAGCCTGAGCTTGAAGAACTCTCTCCAGAGGAGTCCTGGTCTTGTTTACCTTGACTTTGTTGGCTTTGATCACCTTGCGAATTGTTAGAGTTGCTATTATTCTTAGTTGGTTGGCAGCTGGCACAACCAGAGCAACGACAGATTGGATTATCCTGAATTGGAAAATTCTTATAGTAGAATTCTAACGTTTCATCATGAGGAAGTTTAAAATTACTTGGAAAGACAAACTTTTTAGCCATCTCACCAAAGATAGATGGATTAATTTGACTGTTGACCACAAGGTCTGCGGCAATATTAGCTAATTGTCTATCTCCAAAGTCAAGACCGCGCGTGCAATGATGAAAGATAAGATGAAGTATCTCATGCTTCAGTACAGCGGCGCGCTGCTTTTCATTCTTAAGTTCGTTACACCAGAACCAAGGATTAATATATAAGTTAATCTTGTCGGTTACAGATACCGCGGCAGTTGGTACGCGTTTGTCATGGAATTCACGACACATTTGTTGTATTATGTGTGCATAAAAAATACCACCTTCAGTATCATCATCTAGAAGATCTTTAATTGCTTGAGAAAGCAATAGCGGGGCTTGTTGCTGTGCTTGTTGCAATTCAGCCTCAGTAGGAGGTGTAGGTTTATCTTGAGAGGAAGTAGTAGGTTGTTTTTTATTCTTAGCCATAATAAATATATCCTCCTAAAAATATAATTAAGAAGTTTTTTTGTTGTCTAAAAAGCAACTCAGCAACCTCCTTCTCTTAGAAAGACAATACATTATGTTCTTAGCACTTTAAATTGTCTCGAGCTATTTATTGTCTTATTAAAATTAATATAAAGAGGCTCATGTATGTCTTTAATTACGAGTCCTTCGTCTTCTGACGAGTGAAGCGATCTCCACACTTGGAGAAAGTTAGTTGATGTATCTTGAGCTACCTCAAGGTGTGAACAGGAGTGGCATATGGATTGTAGTGTTAACTTACGCTCAAGGTAAGAATGTGTTTGAGGCTTTCCGTCCTTTTCAAAAATATCCCAAACATAGAGATAGTTTTTCTTCTCACCTCGCCTGTGGAGAAATTCTCCGTCTATAATAGCAGAAGATGCCTTGACACTTGATAATACGAGATCTGTCAAAAACGAGTGATCTATATCTGGAGCAACTTCCCTAAGTAAGCGCTTGTGTCGCGTGTATAGAATGACACTATCTCTTTCTTTGTGAATTTGAATCCGCCAGCCGTTTTTCTTAACTTGAACAATGAAATTTGGGTCTTCCTCTAGGGTTTTAAAAAGAATAGAATCTAGAGAGATTCTCTGAGGCTTTAAAGGAAAATAAAACCTCATGCAAACACCCTTATGCTTGGCTTAGCTCGATGACGCTCAACAGAATCTGAAATGAGATTGTAAGCTTTCTCTCTTTGAAGAGCAGCGTCAAAATTTTCGACTGGAGTGGTAAGTACTCTTACCTCAAAAAATTCACTAACACGATCTCCAAGAAGATCGATAAGTTCTTGTAGTTTACTTTCATTACTAGCAACTTCTGGACGCATTTTTAAAAATGCTTTTTGCATGAAAAGCTTTTCAAAAGAAATGTTAGCTTCTTGTAATTTTGTCATTACTTCAACAGTAGAATGCTCATCAAAGGATGAGAACTTATCAGTGAAGGTACACATTACTAGATCGTTGATCTTGTAGGATTTAGTTGTGTCTAGAGACTGAAGGGTTTGTTTATGAAGATCTTTTGCGTATTGCAATACTTCGTATTGCTCTTTGTTCCAATTGGCTTCTGCATTTTTAAGAGCCTTAGAGGCTTCCACAAGCCTATTTACAAGAGGAGATAGGGCTAAATCTTGAATCTCCTTCACACTAGAATTTTTCTTCTTAGAAGAGGAAGAAACTTGTTTGAGTTTATTAAAGGCGCTCATATTACTCCTTAATAGTTTATTGATAATAATATATGATATATAAAATGTTTTTTTGGAGCTACAATGCTTAATCTTGTAAAGTCAATTGTTTTAGGTTTAGGTCTACTCTTTTCTGTATCAGCATTAGGAAGTGTAGAACCTTTTGTTAGAGATGCTATAAATAGCTCTGCTCAAGTTCGAGTCCCTCAAATAGGGGTTGCTAGTGCAGTAGCCATAGCTAGAGCTAATGGTAGAACCTACTTGTTGACAAATGATCATGTTTGTCAAATGTCGCGTGGTGATAAGAGTTTTTTTGGTTTTGGGTTGGCTCCACTCAATACTCATCCTGTTTATATTAAAACAGTAAAGGGCAAGTCTGTACTTGCGGTTGTAGAAGTAACTACAAATGCAACTCGCAATACGGGAGAGATGGGAAATGATGTTCCTGACCTCTGTCTACTTTCGACAGCCGAGTATATCTCGCCTGTCCTGATGAGTAGGGATGAGTTAGAATTAGGAAGTCCTATTTTTAGTGTTAGTGGTCCTCAGGGAGTGTTCCCTATAATTCATGATGGACGAGTCGGTGAATACTCCAATAGTATTATTGCTACCAATCTAGCTATCAGTCCAGGTAGTTCGGGAGGGGGTGTCTTTGATAAAGACACAGGATTTTTAATTGGATTAGTTTCATCTGTTTTGTCTGATGATCAGATACATGGAAGTAGTGTAAGTTACGTAGTTCGAGGTTCAGTCATTGACTCTTTTATCTCTCGAAACTTAAAAAGGATAATCAAACGTTATGAATCCAAAAAAGTACATTAAATTAGTTAAAGCTCTTTATGAGCAGGGTCAATATAGATTAGCGCAAAAGGTACTAGATCTAGCAGACTCTAGGCAAATGCGAAATAAAGAAATTCTTAAAAAGATGAAAGAAGAAGATAAGTGGAAGTCTATTGCTGAACAGCATAGAGTGGATAGACCTACACTATACTCCGAAGAACCTTCTTCTCTCCTTCTTCCAGAAGGGGCTCCTTCTCCTTCTAGGAGAGTTGAGGTAGAGGTTCTCTACCCATCCTTTGATGATAAAGGGGCTCCCTTCTTTGATGAAGAAGAAGGGATTCAAGAAACTTTGATTGTAGCTAGTTCAGAACTAGCTGAGCTAGAAAATGAAGAAGAGATGGGGTACTTAAAAATCTTAAGTACAAAAAAGCTCTACCCTAAAAGTTAGGGTATTGTCATCAGCTTTTTGATTGATGTCAATGGGATATATTGGCTGTCGGTTACGTCTATAGTAGCAATAATTGCATCAACGTCGCTCTCGCGAGCGCGCTCAATTTTAAAACAACCATTGGTCAGTGTTACTGTTCCCTCTAGTATCTCTTCAGAACCATCAGTATAATAAATCTTAACTCTTTGCATAAAAACTCCTATTACTCTATAAATAGAGTATATTGTATAATCTCCTATCTATCAAGCTTGTCATATAATAGAAAAATAGGGTACGAAAGAAGACCTTTCGTACCCTATATGTAACCACCCACTCACCAGGGAGTTGAAATTAGACGATTTGCATAATTAGATCGGCAAGTTCGTCGCCGCCATAAGTTACTAGATCTAAAATGAACTTATTCTTAGCTTCAGTTGCCATACCTTCCTTGCGAAGACGTCTTAGTAGAGTATACATAAGATCTTGTGGTAAGATATCTGTTCTCTTGATGAAGGAGACAAAAGCGTCCTTCTGCTTGTCAGAAAGTTTGGTTACCCCATCCTGCATCAGATAAACAAAGAATCTATCTACGATGATACCTATCAGGTCAGTTCTTGGCTTACCACCACGACCCTTAGCTAGGGTTTCTACCTTCTTGATAGCAGTGTCGTAATTGTTAAGAATATCTTCTGGATCTACTAACTCTTGCAAGCCACCTACAACAAACTTCTCAAATGCAGTAGCAACGTCATCATCTAAGCACGACCTACTTAATACTGAAAGTAGAGGGCTACTCTTGAGATCAGAAATGGGACTAATTAAGTTGGCAAACTGCACAACAGATCGAGGATTCGTTCGGGTGCCGTGAGTACCATCACATAGTTCTGGGTAACGAAGAGCAAAGTTAATAACGCGCTTATCTACGCCTACTTCAGTAGCCCATTTAGCCCAATCAATTTTATCAAACTTCATAGTGATGTGAAGCATCCTTGTAAGGATAGCTTTATCTATTTCGTTTACCATGTAGTCGTCACCGGATGGGTTACCGGTAAGCATGATGTGTGTATTCTTTGGAAGATCGCAAACGTTAGAGCGATAGTCTTGAAGAATTTGCATGATTGCTTTAAGAATTCGTGGATCAGCTCTGTTAAAGTCGTCAAATAGAAGAACGGTAGGTTCTTCAGAAGTTGGCCACCACTTTGGTGGTGCATAGTCAGTATAGTGTTCGCCGGTTTCTTTATTGACCCGAACTTCGGGTAGGCCAGTTAGATCCCCGCTCTCTTCAATCTGAGCTAGGGCAATATGAACTACCTTGGGCTTAACTACTTCGCCATCTAAGAGAACTCCTCGAGTTTCGAGCTGCTTGATCACAGATGTCTTACTAATCCCAGCTACGCCCCAGATACAGCCTACAAGGCGATCGCCGCCAGATTTAACTGATTGTAAGTTAAACTGCATTACGTGCTGAATAAACTCAAAAACCTGACTAGGTGCGCAAACTGTTCCACGTTCAAAACTTGACATTGTCTCTCCTAGAAAAAAGGGTTAGTGTTACATATATTATATTATATAGTTTTTTATACTCTTATTGAAGGAAGGATGTAACAAAAGCTGTAACACCGACTGCTGCAATAAACGCGGTAATAAGCCATGCTATTACACGCGTAGATGGGTCTACCTCCCACTTAGTGGGAAGTTGCACTACTTGTGCCTCCCTTGTAGGCTGTTGCGAGGAAGTAAAAATTCCTTGAGAAAGATCAAGAACCGAAGAGGGTTCAGTGGTCGTGTTAGATTTAGATTCGTCCTGAGGTCCTATCTTACCAAGAAGATACTCTATCTTAGCCATGTCAGCTGTATTATCAGTGTTGATAACTGATAGTGTGGTCGGAGCGGTTTTGGGTTTTTTTGCTTTACTAGAGGTAGTGACAGCCTTTTTTTTCTTTTTCTTCCTTAGTGGAGAGATTGGATCGTTCTTAGTTTTCGGCTGAGTCGTCGCTTTGACTGTTGTTTTTTTCAACGGTTTTTTCTTTGGGGATGGCATTAAAAGACTCCTTGTTAGAATTAACATTAATATGTTTTTGTTTTCTCAACACAACATGAGAGGCAAACTCTTTAGTGGTCTTTGTTTTGTTACTAGAGTCTTTTGATGTTAAGGTTGCTCCACGTAACGGAATACCAGTATCGACGTATTTAAAAACTGTAGCCTTAGTTACACCAAAGGCCTTAGCAAAAGAACCTATATTTTTGTACTTGAGATTGTTAGAGCAAACTAAATTATGAGGTTTAGTTCTATTAGAGACCTCTTTCATGTTTAAGAGCAATTCTCTTGTCAAAAAAGAGAGAAGCCTATGCTCTTCTACTTCGAGCAGATTCTCTTTGTTTGTTTTAAATTTAACTAGAATCTTGGCTCTTAAATCTAGAATGTTGAGCATCTGATTTGAGATGTAGATCTTATTAGATTTTATCGCTGGATCTACTGCACCTAAAATTTGAATCTCCCAAAATCCAGGAGTCACTTCATAGATGCAGAGTGATAGTTTCTGATTGTTGATTCGTTTATGAAGGTGTTTTAATTGGTGGAGCTGCCCTACAAGGGTATTAATAGTCTTAATTATCTCTCCCTCTTCTTTAAGAGAAGAGGTTAACAACTGCTTACTAGAGGATAATAAGTGAAGCAATTTGTAGAATTTCAAAGTCGTCTCCGGCTGATGTGAGCCTAAAAGAGTTAGCAAGGTTAAGAAAGCACTTAACCTAAGATAGAAAATTCCTCAATATCTAAATGAGGGTAGCCTTTTGCGTCATCAACTATTCCGAGATCTACACGGAGATCCTTTAGGGTGGATCCTCTGATGAAAACAAATTCACACCTAGCCCTTGCTATACAGATCGCTAAGTGTTAGGAACATCGTCTCCTGCTTGACGGTCGCCTTGAAGCAAGGTACTTGCTTCTAATTTGGAAATTCTACTTTGAATAGATTCCAATTGTTGGTCTATAGAGTTATGAAAGTCTAAGTCACGTTCATCAATTTCATCAAAACGACTCCAGGTCGTTGAACTTTTTCTAACATGAAGGAAGGCCCATATAGTTATACTAAACAGCCAGCACACTATAATATTCTCTGCAGGCCAGAACTTAGCTCCTAATGCAAACAAACCCCAAGTAAGGAGACTGCAACAAATCGTCTCGAACACGGAGCGCTTAAAGGCGGACTCTGGATATCCTAGGTAGGCTGCTATCTTTTGCACTAGCCTATTATGGCACTCTTTGAGAAAGTTCCATCCAATCATTTATAGGTCCTCCACAATAACTTGGACATTTGGAAAGGCCTCTTCTAGAATAGGAATGATCCCGTTGTAGAGGGTGATTCTTGAACTAGGACATCCAACACATCCCCCTAGGAGGACTATCTTTAGGGTTTGATCTTCGGAAGAAAAGGAAGACACCTTACACTCACCAGAGTGTAAGGCAAGAATAGGATTAATCTGCTCCGAAATCAAGGCTTCTATCTGAGGTAGGATGGTTGTATTCATTTAGTACCGACTTAAGTATAAAGTTTGCTCTTTCACTTTCAGGACATGAAACTGAAGTATACTGTATATGATGTATATCAAGAAATTCTTTTAAATCAAAATCTAGAGACTTTGCACTTGCCTCATCTTCAAAACGTCCTCTGGAATCGAATGATCTATTGGATCTTTCCAGAAAAAAGTTTTTATGAATAATTCCATCTTCCTTAGTTAAGGCGAGAAAATTTAAAACAGCAGGAAGACAGACAGATCTAGTCCGATCATAGAAACCCGCCAGAATAATTGGCGAGTCGGTTACTATGTAGTCAACTTTGTGATAAAGAAGGCTCTCGCTTTGAGATTGCACTCCAGCAAGATAAAGCTGATCGTATATGGTGGGTTTTCTATTCTGCCAAGCCCACCTCTTTACAAACTCAGTAACTAATTCACAATGAAGTTGTCGATATTTAAGTTGCGCAAAAAGTTCAGCAGCGCAGGTAGACTTACCTACTCCAGGGCCTGCAAGGAGATTCACTACTATTGTCATGTAGGGCTCTCACTTATCTTTTTTAGTGTCTGGTTCAGACTCTTTAGTATTTTCTTTGGAAGAAGAAAAGACATCCCATCGATGAGGGTTCTTACTCAGACGATCAGATTTGGAAGGAATACCAGTCTTAGGAGACGAACTTAAGGCAGTACTAGGTATGAGCGATCCAAAGGTATCTATAATGGTAAGGATGGCCTGCACCTGTGCAATACGCACATGCATCTCTTTATTTTGTTGAGTAATTTCCGCAACAGAAGTTTCTATCTTATCCTTAAAGCGATAGAAGGTTACAAGTAGATACGTAAGCGATCCTACAAGGGCCGCAATGAGTAGTCCTTCGTAAACAACTAGACCTAAGATGAAATCATTTGAAGTGAACATATGATAATTCCTTTACATGTTGTACCGCTTCAGCGGGATCAATTTGAGGTTCAATTTCTGGGTACATTACATTACTAACGTCATGGCTATGTCCTATACCTAAGGTATGTCCTATTTCATGGATAACTATAAGTTTGAAATAATATGTGTCAACAAAATCTTTTCGAATTTTAATTTCTTGAATCGGCCAAGTTGGCAATAACAACGGCATAAACAGGTCCTGACCATCAACATTTCTAATGAGACCATTCATGCGAGTTTGACCTATTGCCTGAGCGCTACTCATGTCTTCAGTAGAAGATATGATAATAGAAGTGGGACTACTGCAAGATAGTCTCATTGGTAGTCCCGCATCTGTAAAGAGAGATGAAACCTCTCTAATTTGTTTTTTAATTTCGGGACGAAGTAAGAACCGATCTCTGACACAAAGATCTCTGCTTAGTTGCGAGTAACCTCCTACTGAGGTCGAAACCCATATGGTTATAAACACGAGTGTTTTAATGAGGAGGGTTAGAATTGGCTGTATCAACTTTTCCAGTTGCATCTAGATGCTCCCTTCTTATCTGTTTAGCAAGTGCTAAAATCTCTACTTGAGATCCGTTAGGATTGCTTTTTATAGCCTCTACTACTGAACAAACCTTGATGGGATCTGCTTTAGTATAGCTAACTCCACATAGCGCCTTAATCATACCATAGATATGAGCATATGGATTGCGTACTGCATGCCCTGCAATAGGTAGAAGTTGAGAACTAATGATCTCAGCCACTTCTAGAATAAGAAGTCTAGGATTGTTGATGTCTTGTAGTTTAAGCATTTTTACTTTGCTTGATCCTTTGAAGGGTAGTTTCAGCTGCCTTTCTCACAAAGACCGAATCATGAATTAACAGCGACACTAGTATTGGCGTAGTGACGTTGCTGTTGTTGCATATACCAATGAGTACCTGATTTTCTTGTGTATTCTTAAGAACTTTAAGTAAGACCCTCTCCGAGGCGTTTGGGTTACTCACAATACTAAAGAGAAAATCTCCTCGCTTTGAGCTTGCCCATTTATATAGAGTGTGCTCAGGTACTGCGCTAGAGCTAGCTAGCACATCTCTGCGAACTCGAACGGTAAGATTACTATATATATACTCTATAGTAGAGGGAGATAGATAACGATTTCTTAGCGATGACTCGCTAAGATTATCTATAGCTTCTGTTGACATTGAACAAATAGCTCTCTCTAAGGTCTCAGAATTTTTACTCCAGCTAATTGCAAGCCATCTCCACACTTGCTCATCATATTTATGAAAAAATTCAAATACTTGTTCTTGTAACTCATTTGACGATAGGTGAGCCGTAGCAGCGGCAAGTAGTCTACCCCAAGTTCTAGCAAGCGGCTTAGTCAAATGCTGACAGTTGCATAGAAAAGTAAATAAGTCGAGTTTATCCTGAATAGATAAATTAACATTAAATGCTATTGCATCCCAGCACTTGTCAGGAGCGATCCCATGAGTCGGGTAAGGAGAGTTTCTCTCCAAAACATCCGATGCGACAAGATCAGGTAAGACGCTCATGATCCGCCGAACTAGACCACCTTCTAGTGCCCAACCCGTAATATACTTATTTTTGAAAAAACCTGGACCTAGCGATAAGATAAATCGCTTAATTTCATCAGGTGATGATGAAGTTAATAAAAAATCTATTGTTGATTGGACAGTACATAAATCAAAATTATTTTCGATATCTCGAGCTATTTCGTGCATTAGTTCAGGCTTTGAACTAAAGCTGCAGCTGTAGTTTTGCTCAAGCAGTTCACGTGCTGCGTTCTTTACGTATTCTTGTAAATCAACAACAAGCTTATTTCTAGCAACAGACGCCATTTCATCAGGCGACGACTGCTCAATACTAGTTACAGTACTAAGTGATATAACTTCTGTATCGCTTGATTCAGGAGCTGACACATGAGTTGCTGCCGATGAAACCCAGCTAAAAGTCTGAGACATGAAAATGCTCCAAATTAAATTATAATATAATTTATTTTGTTTTTATAAAGCATAAAAAAAGAGATCAAACAAATAAATGTTTGATCTCTCAGAAAACTAAGAAACATTACTTAACGCGTTTCCAGCTACGGCGAGTCCCGTTGCCAACGACACGATTGTACATGCGGCCAAGAATAGCCATTTGGCTAACAGTAACAAAGCCTGTTTGGTTACCAAACTGAGCTACACTACGCACATAGTTGTAGTCGCTTGGACGACCGTTGCGGGTTAGGCCCGTACTGTCCAAGAGTACGCGAACAATAGCGCGAGCCTTGGTACCTTCACCGTAAGTGAGCTTAGTAACTACTTGTTTCTTTACAGAACGCTTACTCATTTAGACACCTCCATAAAATGTTATTGGACAAGTACATAGCTAAAGCTAAAGTAAAAGTCAGATGTTCTTTGAAAACAGAATTTTTCCATTAGAAGAAATGGCTAGTTCTAATTTAAGGTCGCGAATTGCTTGAGGTGAGCAGAGCTTCAGGTAGTTACCTACATCATGTTCAAACCACGCTAGATCGCTTTCTACTTCCTTAAGCGAAGTTCGCTTTGAGAGAACTTGATTGCGACCTAATGTTGTTTTATTAGGTAGTTGAATTTCTCGATTTGAACGAATTTGAAACGAGTACATTTTATTCCTTTACAGTAAGGGTTGAAATATCTTCACCATGAGAAACAAGAGTTCCGCAAGAATTATATGTCTTACCATTTTGAATGAAACCAAGAAGTCTACCACTTGCATCTAGTATGCGCTTACTATTCTCATTGTAATGAATCTGGAACTTAACTCTACCCTGTGAGTCGAAAATAGTACTTGTCATCTTTTCTTAAACCTTTCTAATTCTTGAATAAAAGAGTTTATTCTCCGCACAATATCTGCATCCATCTCTCTAGGAGAGCTTGGCACTGTCTCCCCAAAATAAGAGTATAGTTCTTTTGCCGAAGAAGCCCTTATAGGAGGAGAGCTATCCGCTCTAGCAGAGCCTACACGCGAATTAAGCTTCTTACGAAGTCCATAGGTACTTCTACCTGTGAGATCAGCCACTTCGTGCTCTGATAGTCCTGACTCTAGCATAGAGATTATAGTTAGTAGCTCATCTAAAAAATATCTCTCATGTCTTCTAAAAAGCATAATCACCTATGTAGCATGTGTAGTTTTTTCTTTAAAAGTTTAGGCGATCTCTCAACAATAGTAGAGATCTGCTTAAGAGATCTACCTTCATAAAAAGCTAGGTACATTATATAGAGTACCTCATCAAGTACTAAAGGAATAGCTTCTCTGTTAAACTGCATTTTTATTTCCAACTTGTTGTTTTCGTCTCAGCGATGCGAGTAGCCTAACACTGGGCTCAGTATCTAAAAGTGCTGCGTTAATAAATTTATTATCACCAAAAAGTGTAGCAAATCTACGACACGACGCTAATTTACTCTGAAAGAGTTTATCCATAAGATATGATTTATCTATTCGAATAGATTCTATCGATTCTAGAAGGCGTTTTCCAGACTTATCAAAGTCAGCTGGTGTATAGCTACCTAATGTTAGACTAGCCAGGTAAGATGGTGCTTCTGTAGATCCAAGCTTATAGGAATAGGTAAAGATGAACGACTCATCATCAATTACGCGAGGGCTTCTAGACATCTGATAGTTTAGAACTAGCTTCATTAGCGTTCGTCCAATATTTTGTTGCTCACGGTACGAGAAGGTCTTACATCTTTGTCTTAGACTAGCATCTTTTGCTTTAGATCTTTTAATTTCTTGGGCGGCTGTGTCAGCCGCGAGTTTACCGCTCTCAAGATAAGAGTCAAAAATAGAACCGTAAGCAGCATGAAATGCATTACATACGCTACGCAGTAGTATGCTATTTGAAAAATCGGCTTTATCTACAAGAAGTATGTCGCCTCTCGGAACGTTAAGGCGTAGCTCAAGCTCGCTTCGAAGGAGCGAGAATTCCGTGAATTTTCTACAGCTCGTAACGCAATAGTATCTATATCGGTGATGCGTAAGTTGTATATGTGCATCGCCTACTTCCACATACTTAACCGTATAAGTTTTAACACCTTTAGGTGTTGCGATTGGTACGTCGACCAACTCCTTTAGATCTCCAGTTGAGAGAACATGGTTTAGTATCGCGGTTAGTTCTTTGGAGGTAAAGCCTGAACTAAAATCCTTCTTTTGTTTAGTGTATATAGAATGATCGTTATTCATTATGTCCTCCTTGTGCATTATTAAGCTTGATATAAAACAACAAGGTTAAACTAACCAGCAGGATGGATATTGAGATTGGATCTGATGAGTTAATAACTAAAGCTAGGAAATCTAGGAACATTTGAATGAATGACATAAAAATGATTGCTAAAACAAATGCAACAACAATAAGCTTAGCTCTATACATGCTATCGCCTTTTTGCAATTTTAGTTAAATCGACATCTTTAATAATTTGCTTTGATGCTTTATCAACAATAAGAAGCTCAGGAGCAGTCTTATGCCCCCATAGCATTTCACCCTTATATTTTTGCTCTGAATCTTCAGATTGAATCTTTTTTCCTGTCCAAGCGCCGGACTGCACAGAAGGACAATCCTCTGCTCTTAGAGGTTGTTTTATTGAGAGAAGCACATTAGAATAGCTCAAATCTTGAGCTACAAGACGTTCTGTAATCTCTACACATCCAAGACTTGGAATAGGCTCCATAAGCTTAATCTTTGATCCGCTAACCAAGTGGAGTTCGTACCAGCTTTGGTGTCCGTTGCTAATTTTAATTTGATTAACTATCTGGGAAGGATTTACTTTGAATTTAAGACCAAGATTGGTTTGTACATCAATCATTCTTAATCTCACTAAGGTAAAGGATTAGAGTTCATCCACACGATCAGCAAGTATTCCTCTAAGCTCACTATAACACTCATTACACATAGCACTATCTAATGCTTGAACTTCAGCTTCTTTCCATTTAAGCAATGCTAGGCGACCCTTTTCGGAAAAGGGTCTTATTCTACATCTTTCTTCTAAACCACAATGGGAGCAAACTTCCATATAGTCCTCCATTCTGGTAGCTAAACCTGACATCAATACTTCTCCCATTTAAGATATTAAATTATTATTTAGTTTTTAAACAGTCTATTCTAGATAGGAAAGAATATCGCTAAACTCAGACAGAACTATGTCTGGGGCAGATATGCTGTCTTCTATAGATGCGTTCTTTCGAATATTTTCGAGTGGAGAAAACTGAAGCAGTTGTTGAAGGCCCTCGTTTGCAGCTCCGTATTTAGCCCAAGCTGTCACTACTCCGAGCTGAGATCCAAGTTCAACATCTTTTTTGAGATTATCGCCTATCCACATAATCTGCCGCGATAACTCAGATTTGTCTAGGTCAAATTCCATAAGAATAGTTTTGAAACCTTTAGTGCCTGGTTTTTCATAATCATCGGGAAGTGTGCGAACTCTTCCTTGGAAGTTAAAGTTCGTCTGCCTTAAGTGCTTAAGAAGCAACTCTTCGTCCACTAGAACTTTTTCTGAATCCGTAGAGACGGGAAGTTTCGGATCTTCTAAACCATAGATTGCATCAAAATAGTGAAGAATACCTAACTTATTAAGTTTCCACATCGCAACATATCTTGGGGCATCTGTAAGAGCTACTATTGGAATTCCTTTTTTCTTGAGAGAAGCAAGAGTAGTCTCTACTCCTACATAAGGTATAAGGTAAGGTAGCGCTGATGATTTAAACACTTCTCTAGCATTACTAGCTAGCTCAAGTATCTGTCTTCGACTGCGACCTCGTATTACAGATGGTAAGGATTGAACGAGAAAGGGATATTCAATAGAGTGTTGAGTAAATATATCTCTACTCTCGGAGAGAAGAAGATCGTAATCTATTCCTGTTTGATCAGCAACATATCTTAAAGATATAGGAAAAGCATTACCATAATACGCTACCCAGTCAAATAGGGTGTTGTCTATATCGGTAACAACAAGTTTTATATTGGTATTTATCATTTAAAATAACTCTGCTTTTGGTGAGTTCTAGGAATCTCACTCAAAGTAATATAATGTACTTATCTTGTTTTTATCTAGTCAGACTCTTACCAACTATTCGATAGCTGGATAAGCTGCACTTAAAATTTGTACATCGAACTCTTACTTTAAGGTAGCAAGAATCAGAGTTAAGGTCAGGAACAACAATAGGGTCAGGATCCATATCCCAGATGTCAGATCCGCAAAAAGGACATTGAATACCGCTAGATTTTGGTGAGGTGCTCATACTGACCCTTTCAAATCAATATGTTACTGATTAGAAGGGATGTTATTAATAACTTTTTGAATCGACTTAATGCAGGCCTTACAATCTGTTCCTGCGCCGGTCTTGGCTTTAATTTCTTGTAGGTCACATCCGTCTGTAACCAACTGCCTAATTTGGAGCTCGGAAATACGTTTACATATGCAAATAATCATGTGTTAGCTCTTTAGATATTGATTATTATATAGACACCATAGTAAAATATTTTGCTAAATTTGAATGTCCGGGGAGATGTAATGAAGAATATAAGCTATAAAAAAGCTAAAACGCTATATGAGCAAGGAAAGTATGTAGAAGCACAAACTACGATACAAGATTATTTTACTCACATTCTCTCTAAGCAAGCAACTCTAGATAAAAAAGCTACCTCTGCAGAAGCACTCAACTGGCTTGGTGAAGTCTTTACCGACTTGAGTTCTAAGGCTGATAAGCAGAGTGTTGTGAAAGCTGAACAAGCAGCTGCAAAGGTTTACGACCAGCTTAGTAGGCAAATTGCCTCAGCTGGAAGCCGTAAAGAACTAAAACTACTAGGACAAGAACTTGCCGTGTTTGCAAAAAGATTTCCTCCTGGTTCCAAAGTAGGTGGCCTAGCTCAAGAACTAACTACAAGTCTCGCAAAGCGTATACCAAATATTGGTAGTCTTGTAGGGTCCATAATGGAAAAGTTTGTCGAGGGTGGAATTAAGAGCCGTAAGTTCTTAACTACCATCGAACCGGCTCTTGCGAGGCTTTCTCCTGGAATCTTGAAAAGGCTAGGTACAATGAGTCTTCGCCCAATGCTTGCAACCCTAGGAGGGCTTCCTGGTATGCAATGGGTTTGGGCTTTTCTTAGTGCGAAAGAACTAATGGATATTGGATTTAGTCAGGCAGAAGCTCTACAAGAAAAAAGTCAAACACGAAATCAAGAAGCTCTAACTTCGGATGTCGCTCTTCTAATTACAAAACTATTTACGAGAAACGGGGCGACTCCTCCAAATGCTGATGAGCAGCTGAAGCTAATTCAGGAGTTTAATAAGACATATGCATTTGCAATAGACAAAGGTAAAGTTAGTACTACAGAAGCAACCGACCAAGCCCTAGCCTACATTGCTCGTATTAACAACCTAAAGCCTATGATAGCAACCGAACTTCGCACTAAGCAAAATAAACAAACACAAGATGTGGCGCCATACGCTCCGGGCAAAGCTCCAGCGCAGCAGCAACAACAGCAAAAAGCTACTCCAGTAAGCTCAGGTAATAGCTACACTGTGAAGCCAGGAGACACCCTCTCTGGAATTGCTGCAAAGTATGGTTTAAGGTGGCAAGATCTACAAAAATTAAACAATATTAAAAACCCCGATTTGATTTTTCCAAATCAAGTAATCAAATTACCTGGAACTCCTACTGAATTACAAAAGGCTACTCCAGTTCAAGAAGAACAAAAGGCTACTCCAGTTCAAGAAGAACAAAAGGCTACTCCAGTTCAAGAAGAACAAAAGGCTACTCCAGTTCAAGAAGAACAAAAGACTACTCCAGCCAATAGTACAATTTCAGAAGAAAAGGCGGGCCGATCGCAACAGAAGCAGAATCTTGCCGACATTGCAAGCACTTATGAGTCCGAGCGAGAAATGGATCCCTACTCAGGTCAAACTCTTAGAGCTGTTAGGACTATCTTGAGAGAGTTAAAACAAGCTGGTGATTCAGGCTCTTTAGCTAGTTACGCGTCCGCTCTAGATAGCATTAAGCAAGAAGGTACTAGAGATGCTTCAACACTACTTAAGCTCTCTCAGGAACCTACGAGTACTGATGGTGGCGTGGTAAGCAACTTAGGCCTACCAAACCTCATCAGAGCGTATGAACAACAGCCTTTTATGGATCAGGACTTTAGAAATCTTGCGCGCATAGAGGAAGCCTTCCAAGCTTCAAACTTGACAGAATATCCACTGGGAGCTCTACTGAGAGTGCTACGTAAGCGTGTTGTAAGTAAAGGTAAAAGAGCTGGAGATATTACACAAATGCAAAATCCCCTAAAGAGATCATATTATGAAGCTAAAGAAATGTATAAGGTTGGACAATATCTAGAAGTCGCAGAAGCTCTAGACAAGAAAGCCTGTAAGGGAGACTGCAGCTGTGGTAGTTGCAATAAATCTCATGGCGATGGTAATCACATGAGTAAGCAATTTTTAGAAGATATTGCAGATGCGGCTCAAGAGATGTTTCATCTAGTTAATGAGGATAGTGATGAATTAGAAGACTGGGTTGAATTTAAAATAACAAGAGCCAAAACAGATCTCTTCGACGTTTTAAGTTATCTAAGATATTGGTTAGGAGACTCTCATTCCAACTGGATGGAAGTCAATGAGCTAGATAATAACAACGAAGAAGATCAGCTTGTATTGCTTGCTTCTAGGCGAACCTCTCTTGTTAAGATGGCAGCAAAGTATAAAGGAAAAGAAGTAACTCTTGGCAAGCCGACCAAGGGCGATCGAAAAAAATATAAAGTTTATGTAAAAAATGATAAGGGAAATATAGTGAAAGTAGAGTTTGGAGATCCAAACATGTCTATCAAGCGAGACGACCCTAAAAGAAGAAAAAGCTTTAGGGCAAGGCACAACTGCAAAGATCCTGGGCCTAGATGGAAAGCTAGATACTGGTCCTGCAGAATGTGGTCATCAAAGCCTGTTTCAAAAATATTAAAAGGCTAAAAATATCAGCAGAATTTAATTCCGTTGATTACAAATGAGTTTCTCTCTGTACATTTTAGCTCTACAAAAGAGTCCGCCGTACAAAAGTGTATATTTTTAATAAAGCTTTGTCCCTCAAAAAAATCAGAATCTGTTGAATCTTCACATTCTGCAAACATTCTTAATTTAATCCAATGATCTGGACCATAAGGTAGAGTTTCTCTAGATGTTAGTGTTATAAAATAGTTCTGCTCAGGTTGAGCCAATTCGTAGATGTTTGTCTCTCCTGGAAGAAGTCCCTTGATCATAAACCATCCCGCTACAATTGTCTTCATATCAAGTCCTCGTATTTATCTTCTAAAACAATTCTGTCGTAATATGATCGCAAAAAAGTCTCGCCTTTACAGTATCCACATTTACAAGCTTCTTGTAATGAGCGACTCGTAAACTTTCTTACACTAAGTTCTGGATGAGTTAAAAATAGAAGTTGGTTTTCTTTAGCTAGGCGACGGAGGAATTTTTTATGAGCATACATTTCTCTTTTCATTATTTAGTTCAGCAGCTAGATTTGCCGATTCTTGTAGACTTCTTTGGAGGTCTTTGACTTGCTGCCAAAGGACAACAATAGCGGCTACTAAAGCAGCGAACAGGACCAACATAGCTGGCCAAACAGGATTATGCCATAGGGTTAAGATATTCATATCCTTTAAGTAAGGGGTTGCCCATAATAATGTCGACCAGAAGTCTAGCACTACCATGAAACCAACCAAAGCCGTACCCAGAACATCCAACACATATAAATACAGTAGGTGAGTTTGTAGGTCCTACAAAAGGTAATCCAGTTTTGGACGAACCCATTATGCCTGCCCAACTATACTCCCATTCTAAACTATTGAAGGTAAAAAGATCTTGAGCAACATTATCTAGCCCCTTTTCAACTTCAGGATTACAATCTGTTGCATAAGTTCCGATTTCATGACCTGGTACGTTGTTGCGCCAACCTCCGATTAGGAGTCGATTGTCTTTAGTTATGGTGCCGTAAATATAACCATACTCAGTGCTAAAATGAAACCTAGGACAATATTGTTGTAAGGGTTTAGAAACTAAGATCTGTCCTTTAAAGGGAACTACTAATCCTCTTGTAGAGATAAACTCGGATATTAAACTCGAGTAGGCATTAGTAGCTATGATTGTAGCATCGTGCGTCGATTTACTACCGTCCCGATACTTAACTGAGGATGAGTATAAATCACCTTCTACTCTCACAACTGGAGCTACATGATAACTCACACCTTGAGAGATGACATACCTTAGAAGTTCGTCACGAAACTTAGCAGGATTAGCTTGAGCTGATAAACTACACTGCTTCGCAAAACTTTTAGTTTTAAAAGGTAAATTGTCAATATTAGCAGTAGAACAATAATTAAATCCATCTTCCTGTAAGGAAGCTAGAGACTCTTTAAGTTTTTGTTCCTCCACAGAGGAGGAGGCTATAGTTAGATAATTTCCTTGTAAGTAGTCACACTCAATATTTAAATTATGAATAGTATCTTTAATTTCATTGCAAAATGATTGAGAAAGAGTAAAAATAGCTTTTGCTTTAGCTCGACCATGAATATCAATCATAGCCTGGTAGCTTTCACTAGCGCCGTGTAGGATGTGGCCAGCATTTCTAAAATAGCTAGCATTTGGAGTACCACAATCAACAATGCTTATATTTTGTACACCTTGCCTTAGAAGGTGATATGCTGCTGACACTCCAGTGATCCCACTGCCCACAATAAGAAAGCCACCTCTAGAGGGAGGTGTACATTTAGGCACAATGGGTGCTAATGATTGAGTCCAGTAGGTAGACATTTTAGATCTTTTCGTAAAGTTTTTTACCTAGATCTCTCTCCCACTCTTGGGAAGAGGTAAGAAGATCTACAGAATCAGCAACCTCAACTGGCTGCACAATAAAGAAACGTACTGAAGTTGCATGGATTAATGTAATTAAATCCTCTTCACTGAGTTTGGGAATTATTTTATCAACAAAAGAGCTCAACTCTTCAGCTTTATCGTAATTACGATCTTGAGGATCGAGAGCTGAGTCATATTTCTTTCTAGAGAGGTGAAACTTCTTAAGAATTAAGAAGAAGGCCTCCTTATCTTGGATAACATCTCTTATGTTGTAAAAATAATGGCTAAAGCAGTGATGGTAGGTATTTTCTCCTCGCAGAAGTCTTGAAGTTAGGATTGCAGCAGCCCTATCAGCAGACTCAGCTGTTTTAAACAGCTTAATAGGCGAGACTCCACGAAGCTTAGTATAAGCTACTGTAGTATCATCAACTCTTTCATAAATAGAATCGTTATATGAATAGTTCACTTCGCCCAGCATGAAGTAAGTTGTCATACTAATCCACTATTTCAAAATGTTTAAGATCTTCTGAAGAAATCGTTACCAGCGGTCTTACAGACCCGCCAAAAGCTTCATGTATTTTTGCTTTATCTAAAACCTCGACTAGAGTGGGAATTCTACCTAGGTCATCTAGGACATGCTGCTCAGCTATATCTCTAACGGAAACCTTTTTCCCTGTAGAAATAATAATATATGGGGCTCTAGAAACTCTACCCTTCTTGTCTTTAAGAATATGGCCAAAAGTTTGCTCACAAAGAAAAATTCCAAAGGAATTGTGAAGAATGAGTCTATGTCTACTATCCGGAACGTGTGCCTTTGTAGCATCAAACCAGTTGTGGATTTCAAAGTAATCCTCGGGTTTGCCACCAAAAAGTTTTGCAGACTTTTGCGCGTGAAGGTAAGGTTTCATAATTTAATTTATGAAGTTTTTAGAAACTCTAAAAAAATGTGTACTGTAGATATATAAAGAAGAATGGGAGAGTCTAAGAAACAGTAACAGAATCGTTTGTCACTTTAATTCTTTCTGGAGTTGGACCAGCTTCGTTAAGTCCAACATGGATGTGCCCTCCTGTTGTTGTTGCAACAGGATTAGTATACTCATCTAGTACACGAATGCCATTGATTTGACTTAACAACGAAACTATCTCACCTAACCGAGATCTGCCCTTTCTAGAAAGAACAAAGTCCATTGCGTGGCCATTGTAGTGTCTTTGATCGCTATGCACAGTTGAAGTCGAAGGCCATCCTTCTGAAAGGTGACTAATTGAATTAGGAAAATAGCTTAAAACAGCTTGTAGTACAGATTTTAGCTTAGGATGCAAGAAAGGATGCGCATTACCTATATTGACTAGATCATCAACCCTTACTAGTCCTAAGGACTGAGCCTGTTCAAGGAGAGCATCATCGTTACCTCTAGGATATGTGGGCTTAGTTTGAAATCTACTCTTGCCCGCAAAAGGTACTTCCATTTGAATAAGGTCTGAGTCGAGTTGCCTCAACACCTGGAGTGTTTGAGGACCTAGAATACCATCGGCCTTGCCAGTTCCAGGATTAGCTACTTGAAACTTATAGACGGCCTCTAAGAATTCGTCTGAATTTGGCTGCGCAGAGGTATGCAACAACTGCAGAATTTGTTTCTTAAATCTATCAAGCTTTAGATTTCTCCAGTAGATAGGAGACCACTTCCTAGCCTTAGAAAGCCATTCTCGAGAAGTCTCAGAAACGGCTGCAGATGCTTTTTGAAGCGCTCTTCTAGCTTGTTTAACAGAATGTTGGGCTTGTATAAGCTGCATATAATATAGATACTATTCAATACTTATATTGAAAACACAACTGGGGCATTGGTAGCTCTGTAGTCTTCACCGCAAATTGCGGCATTAACGTAGTGTGTAGATCCCTTATGAAGTTGACCATAACTATGATGGATATGACCAAAGACGTGGAGCTTTGGTTTAATTTGCTCAATCTTTTTTAAGAGACTTTTGCAACCAACGCGTCGAGAATCGGGGCACTTATCCAAGATACCATAAGGTGGGCCATGAGTGATAAGAATGTCGGTATCGAGTGGAACCTTTTCCCAACATTCGAGTAGCTGCTCACTACTGTAGTTAAAGGCCCAATCACCAAAAGTTGGAGTATAAGGAGAGCCGTAAAATTTAATCTTCCTATTTCCATCTTCAAGTACTACCTCTTGATTGATAAGAAGATGACAATATGGACTAAGCCAATCTCTAGCAGTAGATTGCTTAACTCTTTCAAGCTCTCCTTTTTCATCATTAAAAATCACAACTCTACGTCCTCGATAACATAAATCATCAAAGGAGGCTTCGTGATTACCTGGAACAACAATTTTATGCTTAAAATTTAAGGTTTGCAGCCAAGAAGCAAAGTCTTGTACTTCTTCTTGACCTCCAAAAAAAGAGAAATCTCCCGAGCATATTAGGACATCACCCTCAGGAAGGTTTAGATCGTCGTGCCTATTGTGGGTATCAGAAATTAAAACTAATTTCATTATGAACTTTCTCAGAGAGAGGCTATTGAGGTGGAATAACTCTGGTTACAATGAGATAGATTTGTACGAGAGAGGCAAGAACAACAGCTGCGCCAATTAGTTTCCAGGCGCCTTGTTGCCATTTCATGTAGGTATCGACACGATCGACCTTATCTTCTAGGAGATCAGTTCTCTTAATGTGAGTATCTAAAGATACAGCTTGTTGAGCGAGTGTAACATCTATAGAATTAAGACGCTCATCTATCTTATCAAGTTTTTCTTCTAGACGCTCTAGATCTTTTTCTATCATTGCATTTGTTCCTTGTATAAGTACTTCTGCAACAAACTCAACAGCTTAAAGAGAACGAGGGGAATTACTATATCTAGAATCATCAATACTTTTAATTAGAAGTCAGTTTTTTTATAATACATCTTACATGGATACACGTGAAAGCTCTCCGTATTAGCTGAGGTATCAAGAACCATTACTCTTAACTCATTTCCAAAAACTGCTCCACCATCTAGCGCAAAAACATTTTTTCTAACTTCTATTTTTTCAAATTGAGAGTGACCAAAAACAATTCTATAATTAAGAAGCTCTCTCTCGGCTCCTAGAGAATCAAACCAGCGAGGATCCTTATTGTTATTAACATTATTGGGATGCTTAGGATTGAAGGATCTAATTTTAAGACACTGCTTCCAGTCTTGATCTCTAAGAGATTTAGTAGGATCAAGTCCTGCATGAACAGCTACTATGCGATGAGGAAGTTTGATTATATGAGGTAAGTTTTCTAGGTAGTTAATATACTTAGATCTATCTAGGTCTTGTTTGGTAAGCAACTGTTCTAGTGTGGATTGAAACCCTCTATTGGAGGAGTTTATCGATTCGCCGTGAAAGTATCTAAGTAATTTATGATCGTGATTTCCCATTACGGCAAAGTAGTTCGGATTACTTATTAATAGATCGTAAAGTTCAAAAACTTTTGGGCCTCGGTCACTTACGTCTCCAAGAGAGACGACCCAGTCCAACTGGAGCTCCTTGATTGCGTATATGGTCTCGTCCCAAACACCATGTAGATCTCCAAAGATTCCTATGCGACCCTGTAAGTGTTCTAAGTTTTGAATCTTTAATTTCATTGCCCTAACCTATTCATATTTTATAATAAATAGATTCTCAGACTCTAAAATCTGCTTTGCAGCTGATCTGATCTGATCATCTGGCGATGTCAGTGCCTCTATTGGGGAGATGATCTTATTGTTGAGTTGACTATGTAGCCATCTTTTTTTGTGGTAGAAAACTGTATTGTGTACTCTGCTGATGTCGTCGGGAGCACTATCTATCGAGTCGATAATTAAATGTATTAAATCTTGATGCTCAATAATATACTTAATATCTATCCACACAAAAAGTATCTCCTCAGAAGGAGGAGACCTGGTCAATACACTGCTAAATATAAAGCTTCAGTAGATGTATATGTTACCAATAACTCTGGTGTTGTTGGCGTTCGATGTGTACTACTTCTTAGCTCTTAGGAGAGTATAAAAATTACTTATAAACCAACCTATAAGCCAGCATATAAAAATTATAATAGTGACTGGAGCCCATATCAACCTAGCTGGAGTAACCGAAATTGCAATTGGTATCATGGTGATAACTGGAAATAGTAAAGCCCCAAGAATAATATTCTTGATAATCTTTTTAAGAATTTGACTTAACCAACTCATGTTACACTTTACTTTGAAAAAACTCAACAGGATTAGTTTTATAAAGCTGATGGGATTTACTTAAGCTCTCCCCTAAAGAGCGGACGTCTTCGCTCGCATCAGTACATAGAATTATAATTTCTTCTTTAGAAACTTCTAAGAAGCTAATACAACACTTAACGGGTTGCTCGTTAAGTGTTGTGAAGCGTGGGTACCATAAAACAAAGATACCTGAAGTGGTGCAGACTTCGTCCCTAAAAGAGATAAACGTCTTTAAGGAAGATCCAAAATGGAAACTAGAATATTCATAAAACTCGCTAGCAAGCTCGGCTGTAATCTCTCTTGGAGAGAGAATCGTACCATTCCTAACAAGAGGTTTACGAGCAGCAACAATGCTGCTGTTAATAACACTCAACGTACCTGAAGTAAGAGGGGTTTTAGAATTCTCGGAACCAAGTGATGCATTACTAAGCCAATATTCTATGTTGACTTCTTCCTGAACTCTATCAGGGTCGCGGGGACGCAGTTCAAAATTAAGCTGGCGTGACAGGGCTTCAGCCGTCGGCTGGGCGAGGGCGACAGACCCCCCTCTGGACTCTACGCTAAGCGCTCCGTCGGGTGACTTTTCCGGTAAAATCTCGAACGAGTCCTCGTAATAGATAAGCGTCGTAATTCGCACAACTGACTCCTCTTAACTTTAATGACGATTGCAGCGAACTCGAATCCACCCGCTCGATGTCTGAACACCTGGAAGACCACATTGATCACAGGTACGACTACTAAGCTCTTCAGCTTCATTTATTAATGATTCCATCTCATCTGTAGATGATGATAGATAAAATCTTAACGTACCAAACTTTTCCTTTACTTGAACTACGCAAGGAAGTGGTTCATCAGGATTTTCCTGTTGAAGCTTGAGGATAAGAGCTTCTAATTTAGAGGATAGATTGTGTATTAACTCAAACCACCCATCCGCAACTTCAAAACCAGCAAACCGTCTGGATGCTGCGTCTTTATTGTAGAGCAATGGAAATTTTCGAAAAAGAAGAGTCTGAAACTTTCTATTCATATGGAATGAATACCTTCCATTTTGGAATAGTTCCAAAGAGGAGATTTGTAATAGGTCTAACCACTTGTAAACCCATCTTTCTTAGAGAAGAAATATTTTCTTCAAACTCAATCTCAACTACACACATGTAATCTTTTTTAAGAGCTTCTATAGTTGAAGACAACTCAACCGCAATAAGTTGTTGCTTCGTAGCAAGCTTTTCTTGCTGAAGCTTGGTAAGTCTTGCTCTCTTGAGCAAAGATGCTTCTGTAACCCATTTTTGTTTTCTTGTAAACATTATTGATTGGTTCCAGTAATATCGTACCCTGTATCGTGCATAAGTTGAAATTCTTCAGTCGAGATAGGTAGATTCTCCATAAGAGAGATATCTATCTCTTTAATTTTGTCTTGTATAAAGACCTTTAATGCCTCGGTTGAACTACCAATGAGGTCTGCTTTTTTTTGCAGTCTCGTCTTGTCAGTGAGTAATATCTCCCATACCGACTTACGCAGCAATCGAAACGATCTAACATCCTGAGTAGAGTGTAAAGGAATTACATTATTCATTAGTACTCTCCGGGATTGTGAATAGAAGTTGTCCGTTTAGATCAAAATACTCTATTACTGTGGAGTCTCCACTAGTTCTAGTGACCTCTATTATTTTTTTAACGCAAACTCTTGCAGGAGGTTCAGGCTCACTCAAGTGTTCCCTCCTCTTCAGATTTTATTAATCTGAATTTAGTTTTATTATGTTTTTTATATACATCTATAAATGTTGAAACTAAGTCTACTCCAAACATATCTTGACCAGCCTCAACTACTAGGCTAGCAAAGAGTGTTTCCTGTATGCAAGTACCCATAAGTTGCTGTTCAAGCTCATCAAAGTTAACGTCAAAGCTCTTTAGTTCATCAAGAGTTGAAAGTTTTGTAGGAGAGTTTGATCCGCTACACATGAACCATCCATCTCCACGAATCCATCTTAGGTATAGATCGCGCTCTTTGTCGAGAGGCCAACTTAATCTACCATCTAGTGCATACTTCTCTATGAAATGAGCATATTGTTTGTACATTATAAGCCTACAAGTAATCTATGGGAGGAATGTTCGTTGTATCAATAATCAGGCTACCATCTTGAGCTAGAACTTGAGTATCTCTTAAGAGATCAAGAATGGATAGGGCGATGTCGTTGGAATTTATTTTAGTCAGTAGAGACTGGTTTAAAACCTCATTAAGATAAATAGCAAACTCGCAGCTGTTGGGATGATGCTTATTGGAATCTATCCAAAACTCAAAGTCTACTTCAACCTTACTAAGTCGCATTCGGTATGTGATATGATTGATTTTAATTGCGGATAGTTCTTGCAGAACTTTGGAGATCTTTTCTTTCATTTCCACCTGTTCTATGTAACATAAGTAACGCCAATAATAAAATCAATAGTACTTTCGAGATCACTCTATTTATGGAAGGTTCTATGTTCCTAACACATATACCCATACGGGACCCTTATTGGATACGAGCTCAACTCGTTCGTAGTTAGCTTCCCAGCTATCTAGCTGGGCTAGATAGCTTGTTGATAAAGAAAAAACCTGCCCGGTGACCACACTATTCTCTTCAGGTATAAGACTTGGCCACCTATCGTTATTAGAATCCTTTACCCAAACCTCCTTAAAAGGAGTAATATGTGCAGGCTCACGTTTTACGGAAGAGACATCATGTCCGAGCGCATCAATTCTCACTGCTTTCAGCAAAAGCGTTTCATAAACAAAAAGGCGTTCCATCGAACTAACTCCTTAGTAAAAGTTCTTGATATCCAGCATCCGAGGTGAAGTAGACCTTCTTAATCCCTGCTATTCTAAGAGCGAGCTCGCAAGAAGGGCATGGCTTAGATAGACCTAGCAAACCACTCTTCTTTTCTCTATAGAGATAGACTATAGCACCCTTAGTATCTTCATAAGAGCATCCAATGAGTGCATGAACTTCAGCGTGAAGTGTTTGAAACGGATGAGGCGACTTTGGATGAGTTTTTTTCATGTTATTAAACCCAACGCTAATTATTTTGTTCTTTTGAACAATAACACAACCCAAGCGCGGTTCGGAAGATGAGTTTAGCGAAACCTTTCTTGCCAATTCGAAAAACTTTTGCTTCATATACTACCATTCAGGTATGAAGAGTAGAGCTGTAGAGCGGCATTGTGCTTAGTTTTTGCTTCGCACATTATATTGAATTTATCAAAAAAAGTTAAAGCCCATTTATTAGTTGCAGCGTTCCAGTACGCATCGGAGTGAGCTCTAAGTGCTGTTTTAGTTAATCCACCTTGAATTAAGGTACCTAGTTGAGGCAGCTCTTTCGAGAGCCTATTACTGTCTACTACTGCTTCGGGAGAAAGACTATAGTGCATTGTAGGTACCTTACCTCTCCAGCTTTCAATAACTAGCTTAACTCTATCGTCTAAATGACTTAGGTACTCACCTGTGTGAATCCAGTGATGATGAATATCTAAAACAAGAGCTACCTGACTCCTCAATTCAAGAATTGAATCTAATCCCCAAGAAAATTCGTCATTCTCTACAGAGAGTAAATTCCTAGCCTCTACTGAAAGTTTTTGATGTGCCTTCATAAAGCCTACAGGACCTAGAGCTCCACCAACGTGAATGTTTATTTTGCATCCATCCTGGAACGATGTTCCAAAGCCCATCCATCTTGCCATATCTACATGGTACTCAAATTCTTCTATACTTCTAGAGACGACATCTTCTTTATCGCTGGCAAGCACAACAAACTGACCGGGATGGAAGCTCACTAAAATATCTAACTCTTTAACCTTCAACCCTAGAGTAAAAAACTGCTTCTCTAAGAGAGATTGGATCTCATTCGATTGCCAGAACCATTTATACTGAGGATGAGTGTATAAAGGTAAAACATCACTACTGATTCGATACATATGAAGAGGAGGCGGTAAACGCGTCTTAATGAAGGTTAGCATATTATGAATGCTATCAATGTTGTGATTAATAATGCCGATAAGCTTAGCTTGTTGCTGCTCTTTAGATAAAGCCTGCAAAGCCTTATTGGTGGTAGTTTTAGTATTAAACTTTTCTTCTATAGAAGAGAGTTCTTTTTTCGCGAGCGTGCGATCAGGATGATAGTACTTACAGGCAAAACCAATTCTGTTCATGATAAATATACTCACTACTTAATCCAATTAGTGGTTGGGTGAAGCTTACCTTGCTGAGAAAGCTTTGCTGCAGCTCTTACAATCTCATTTTCATCAAGAAGACCAGAGAGAGTTTGAGTTGAATTTCCTAAAATAATTCCGGCTAACCTAGCAGTAGGATCAGCAGAGGTTGTTAGTACGTACAGGATCTCCTCTGGAACTAAATTAAGCATGTTTTGCATAACTAAGAAGAATGAGCTTTTATCTAGAGGTTGGTTTCGTTTTTTATTTTTACTGAGTGCTTGGTCAATAATATCCCATACTTCGGGTATCATGCCAGGTGCAGGTCTTTCTAAATCGTCTCCCACTACTACCCCAGCAATCTGGGGTGAAATGTTTTTATCTAACAAAAGCTTTCTTATTTTTTGAGATAAGAATAGAGCAATTGAGCTGCATATAGCATCTTGATCTAAACATTGAATTTCTCGATGAAGCTCCTCCTCTTTTTCCTTCTGGGCTTTTGACGCAAGTTGTGCAAGCCCCAAGCTAGTTGGTATCTTTTTCCACATGCGAGCAACACGAGCACCATCTTTGATATAAAGAGAGTTAGCAACATCTCTAACTGTTTTAGAAAAAGTGATTTCACCAGAGCTATAGGCAAAAGTCTTACCAGTTTGGTAATATCTAACTATTGCCTGAGTACACTTGTTGTAGGTAAAAGTTGTAGAGGTGGAACTATATCTTCCTCGGCAATATTTATTTTTGCAAGAAGAAAGATAGTAAAAAAACCGTGGGTTAGTAGAAGATTTCACTTTAAAAAAGTGATGCCCAGCCTTGAAGCATCCCTTGTAGGGTTTACCTAAACCGTAGCGCTTTGAATTTTTACAATAGGTAGCAACAAGATAAGCTACCTGATCTATCGGCACATTATCGAAATTAATCATGCTATTTACCTCAGTAGGAGGAAAAGGTGGACTTTAATTGATTGTTGCGAGCAAGTTGTGCAGCAGTTCTAACAACCGGATCTTTATCTAAAAGACCTAGAGCAGTCTCTGTAGATCCCCCAGCGTGGATTGCAAATTGTCTATGATGTGATTCTTCACTGCTCATAAAATTTTCCAGCAATTGCTGCTTAGTTAATTTTGTCAACTTGCAGTATTCTTCCACAATTGTTTGAGGGGTAATCTCTTGATTCTTTAAGAGAATAGATTCGAATAGGTCGCCAATATTTGAGTCGATTCGGGGGGGTGAGCTAGTTATTAGCTCAGCTGTAAGTGTAGGGAAATGAGCTTTGGTGAGTGTCGAAACTTGCTCCCAAAGATAAGCTGCAACTCTATCATGAAGGAGGTAGAGATTGATAGAGCATGCTTCTTCAATCATAGCTTGCTTTTTAAGCTTTAAAGCTTTCTCTTGAAGCTTATTTAATCTCGAAGACTTCAAGACAACCTTCCATAACTTCGCGGCCAACTTTGGATGCCTCGCCTCGATAAGCTGGACTGATGTTTCATACTTCGTCCTATCCCAAGCATCCCACTGAGATGGTTCGTACATAAACAATGCTAGTATATCTCTAATGCATCGAGAATAGCTCATCGCCAGCATTCTAGTTGGCCCAACAAGGTGGTCATAGACTTTATCGTCAGAGCTACTCGCAAGGTAGAGGAAAAACCCATAACTGAGTCCTAAGGAAGGTAATCTAGAGTTGTACTTACCTTGTCTTATTTTAGATGGGATCATGATCTTGTGAGCATGATAGCTACATGGAGCTTTTGGAGATCTTCTTAAAGTTCGACCTCCTCGAAGGGCTATAAATGCTCTTCTTCTTGTACTAAGAAGTCTAGCCTTCTTGTCTCGCACATACACTTGACCTTTGTATTCTTTACTTAAACCTTCTCTGTGAAGACCTAAGCAGAATAGGGCGTTAAAATAAATTAATTTATCTAAAGATTGGTGTTGCATTCATGCGTCTATAAAGGGCTGCTCATAAATTTTCATAGAAGGCCAATGGAGTCCTGTTAGAGTCTTGCCTCGAGAAGTGTCTATGCAATAAGCATACGTACCCGAAGAGTCTTTGAATTCCTGCACAGACCTGATAGAGTTGTGCCCGAATACCTGGACCTTGTCTTTAAGACGTCTTGGCGTTCCTCTATTCCAGAGGAGAGAATCTGGAAGGCGGCGTTCTAAGTCACAAGTTTGTTCTAAAGAAAGGGATGGGTTCTTAGGACCATGAGATATAAATAAACCCTCTCTATCAAGATAAAGAGGTAAGCTATCGAGCCATGTAAAAAGATCCTCAGAAACATAAGATAAGCATTGTTTATAATAAGAAAAAGGATCATGCTCATCTTCTAGATAACGAAGCTTTTTCGAATCCAGCTGAGGAAAGAAAGATTTTAAGGTTGGTTCACCACCGTTTCTTAGTGAAGTTTCAAACCAGTAGGAGTTTGTTCTACTTAAGAGAAACATGTGTTCGTGGTTGCCAAGTATGGCAGTACCATGAGCTTTAAACCATTCCAGTACTTGTTTAGAGTGGGGTCCTCTGTCTATCATATCTCCTACCGAGATAACTTCCTCATCAGGCATTTGCTTAATAAGAGCTAAAAAAGTATGGTAATTACCAGCTATGTCGCCAACTATATTAGGCATCTAGTTCTCCTTCGTTAGAAGAATAATCTAGGCACCCAAAATGTTTTTCCCAATTCTCGATACCTTGAAGGTAACTTTCATATCTCTCATCTGTCTCGTCGGTGCTTGCTTGCCACTGTAGGCAGAGATTATACTCTACTGGGAAGCCAAAAAATTTCTGCACTTTAATTTGATTTTTTAAAACTTCAATGCCATTATAGTTTTGTCCAACAACAACTATGCCTGAGTCAGGCAACTTAATAGGTTCCTCACCCAGCTGAGTTGCCCTATTCTCTATCCAGGTAAGACGCTCTACAAGTTTTTGATGTTCACTACAGGTCTGACCCCATCTTACTGAAGTAAAGAATACTACAGCATCACAATCAAAAAGCGCCTTAGTTATTTTCCACAACTCATCATCGTCGTGATTAACCGAAGCCCAACATCTATGTAGTCCAGATGGATTCTTTTCCTTATCCTTTAGTAAGGCTTCTGGCACTCCACAGCCTTTGGATTTTAGAGAGCTAACGTTTCCTTCGCAAGGATAAATTTTAAGATGTGGAACTTCAATAAGTTCAATTTGTTTTGAAGGATCAAACTTTTCAAGAACTTGTTTGACTTGATAAGCAAAGTACGTACTCTTTGGAAGTTCCGCCGTGGAACGATCTGCAGTATCGGGCCTACTATGGAGTAAGGCTCTTGTTGAGCAGGTTAAAAACAGTATTCTTTTGTACTTCTTTCCGGCGAGAGATTGTACAAATTGTTTGACTTTACTTTTCATTTAATCCTTCTTGGGGGAGGCATCTCTGATCTACATCACCGATCATTGAAATTTTATACATTCTAGATGAAAGACCATCTGCTACAATGATAGAGCCTGTCTCTAACAATTCTAGAACGGAGTCCTCTGAAAGAGAATTAAAATCAATATTTAATGATGGCCACAACCATGGTTGCCAGCATTGTATCATTTTTCGAAAAGATTCTGTCGTACTACCCATTTCGGTCTTCTAAAAGTTACCTTAACTTCAACTATACCGCATTGATCCCAACACTTGGTGTGCTTTTTAATGCAAGAAAGGCTAGGATACAGTTTTGTACCGTCGCTAGCTTCTCCTAGTTCGTACTGCCAATCTACACCATCAATATACATAGTATATGTTTTAGGTAGACTGTTGTGTAGTCGATTTTTTAGTTTGTAGTATTGTTTTTGCATCCAAAAAAAATATTTCATACATCCTCCTCAGAAGATTTCTTTATAATTCGTAATTTGGGAGGATTATTTTTATCTTTTGAGTTGATAGTATGAATATTATTGAGGAAGCTGTACACAGTACTCCACCACGCCTTATTGCGCCAATATTGTTCTCCAATTTGTCGCTGAAGCCGTTTAATGGCCCGCTCTAGGCCTTTGGCTGATCGGCGCCAAGGAGGTATCCATTGACTTTTACTAACGAGAGTGTCATAGTAAACTCCATTTCGGTATTCCTCAAGAGCTACCTGAATTTGATTAGATTGTCTTTTGAATCTAATGCTCCAGTTCATCTGCATACTACTCTCTCAACTCTTCTGACAGCTTATAGCTGCCGCAAACTTATTATAAATATTTAATTTAGTAAAATGCACAAAGTCATCGCAGTGAAGTTTAGCTTGATGTTCAATGGCGGTTGCTATTCCTGTAGCTCTATCGTAGTCTCCTTCACCAGTTTGGCAGGTTACGACTGCTACACACTCCTCTTCTGAAAATTGGGTTTTGCACCTATATAAACCATCGTTCACAGAAATAGTCCAAAGATAGCCACAAAATATTAGCTGGGTCGTCTGCGCAAGCATATTATATATCCTTTACAGCTTTTTGCTTTTTGAGCAAATCCCAAGACTGTCTTGTCTTTGCGATAGTAGGTTCATCATTAAATCCTACAGTCTTCATTCTAAATTTAAAGTCATCTTCGTAGGTCTTACATAAAGCGCAAAGAGTGGTACTAGGTACCAGTTTAAGTCTAGCTAGAGGTATATCGATGTTACACTCTATACAGCGCACAATACTACTCCTAAAATATAAATATATTTATATGTTTTTATTGCGACTTTTTGTCAATGAATTTTATCATTACTCTAATGAGTACTATTGTCTTATACCATTCAAATTGTCCGGATGGCTTCACTGCTGCCTGGGCTATCTGGAAGAGTCTTCCAAGTGCTACGTTTATCCCTGTCTCTCACGGAGAAGAACCTCCTACAGATTTAGATAATAAAGATGTCGTGATTGTAGACTACTGCTATCCCCGAGAAGTTCTTCTAGCTCTAGCTACAAAGGCTAGCTCTCTAACCGTTCTTGATCATCATCTCTCAAGCATGAGACTATGCGGCGATCTATCATTTTGTGTATTTGATATGAATAGATCAGGTGCGGGGATGGCCTGGGATTTCTTTCATCCAAATCACACAAGACCGCCATTGGTGGATTATGTTGAGTATAGAGACTTGGGTAATGCGTTTACAAAAAAAGAGCATCCTTGGGATCACTACTTAGAAATAATGGCTGCGCTAGATAGTTATAATAGAGACTTTGAGACGTGGGATTTTTTAAATAAAGCTCTTCTATCAACACAAACCAGAGCAGAGCTAATTGCAGAAGGTAAAGGTATTCTTAGATATCAAAAGCGCCTTGTGGATCAGTTGGTTGCTAATGCTGACGAAATTAACATTGAAGGATACTTAGTAAAGAGCGTGAACACTCCAGTTTTAATGTCTGAAGTTGCCGGCAGACTAGCTTCTAGCTCAGATTTATTTGGAGCTGCGTGGTATCAAACTAACGAAGAAGTTAAATTCTCTTTGAGAGCGGCAAAAGATAGTAATATAGATGTAGCTACTATCGCAAGTCATTTTGGTGGGGGTGGGCACGCTAAGGCTGCTGGATTTAAGCTAGATGTAGCCTTTAGTATGCAAAATCTTGTAGATACTGTTCGAAGACGCTAATTTTCAGAGAAAAGTTCTGTCGTAGCAGCTTTCCTAGTTGCTACGACAGCTGTATTTTATTTAGAACTATACCTATCCTTAGATAGATCTTTTCTAGCCTGAGCTAGAGAGAGTGTAACCTGCTTAACAACTTGGCGTTGTGTGGCAGGCTCTAATGTCTCTCCAGGTAAGAGGTGAAGAACGTCTCCGTCATTAAACTGAACTCTAGTAACCATTGTCATTAGATCATAATCTCCATAGAAGGTTTTGGCACTTAAAAATTAATATGTTTTTAACACTAAAATTCTTGAGCGGCTTTTCTTAATAAAGAAAAAGGACTTAGAAGCATAGAAGAGAGAAGTTTCTTATCTGCGTGAAGAAGAAGAACTCCATTGTTTCGGAATGAATAGCTAGAACCAGGAGTTTGCTGGGTATCCCACACAACGAGCTTGCTAGCCTTAGATAGCTTCATCTTCTCAAAAGCCTCATCAACATCAGACGGGCATGTTAGTCTCTTTTCAGAAAAGGTCTCGGCGCGGGGACACCAACACCGATTTAGTGCGCTTAGACTCACACTACCATACAACTGAAGAAGCTGATTAAATGGCATGTAGCTTTTTGTAGTTTGATAAAGACGCGATAACTCGGTTTGGAGTAATGATTTTGCTAAAATACTCATACTGTTATCATTTGCAGCATAGTTTAATAAATGTTCTTCATTTTGAAGATCAATCTCGAGATCTGAAATTGATAGATAGTTGCATTTGATATATAGACAATCTGCTACCGATAGCAGTTCGCTTGAGCCACCAAAGTCTAGGACTTCGGCTCTTGTTACAATGCATGCCTCTATTGAGATGGGAGCTTCTATTGAAGAATATCCTTCCATTTTCTATAAACTAGAATCACACATTGTTCGTGTTTATTCCAACAAGCTTTCTTGTCTTTACCTTCACCTAGACAAATTCCATAAGAGATAAAGCACTTATCATGCTCAATAAAGTATTCCATTTGATTGAACTTATTTACTGCAGTCGTCTTTGTCAGATTGAGGTCTTTTTTAAGACTGGTAAGTTCTCTATTTAAAGAATCGACACTTTCCTTAAGCGAAAGATCCTCAACAGTCGTTGTAGCGGTTGTACCTCTACAAGAGGTTATAAACATACAAAAAAGAATAAATAAGACTCTCATCGTTACATCCTAAGATAGTTCCTCAGAAACTATTATCTGAGTGTGAATAAGATTATTCCTAATCAAACCAACTTCTAATTCTAGAGAAGTTAGTTCTCGATCGATCCAATCTACTTTACGATAATTCCATCTCAGTAGACGATAAGATATGGATGTGGTAATTTTTTTTCTTAAAAGAAGAAGGGAAGCTCTTCTTTCTAACAAATCCATAAAGATTTCGGACATTTGTCTGCCTAAAAATTATTGATATTTCAATATATATGATAGAGTCTTTCTGCAAGGTGTCAGATATCTATCTAAGGAGGTTTTTATGCTAACGTTTTTAAAACGAATGTTTGGTAAGAAGCACAAATTAAAAAAATACGGATGGGTAAGAGGGCTACCGGAGACTGGTTACCTACGCTATACTACTACACCACAACGAGCTGACCTACCACCTATTGTGGATCATAGATTGATGTGTCCACCTGCCTATACACAAGGAGAGCTTGGATCTTGTACTGCTAATGCAGCCTTAGCTTCAGTTCAATTCGAACAAGTTCAAAACGGTATAGAACCTACTTATATGCCTTCTAGATTATTTCAATATTACAACACACGTAAATTAGAAGGAAATGAAAATATAGACTCTGGAGCTACTATCACTGGAACCTTTAGAGCTCTAGCTCTATGGGGCTTCTGTCCAGAATCCATGTGGAATTACGACATAAGTAAGTTCACTAAAAGTCCCCCACCTGCTACATATGAGTATGCTCAACGTAATATGATCCCTTATACTCACTACATGAAGGTTGAACAGACTGAATATAACATAAAGGAGTGTCTAGCAGACGGCAACTGTATTGTTTTTGGATTTTGTTTATATAGTAGCTTTGAATCTGAGCAAGTTGCAAGAACAGGTGTTGTTCCATTACCTAACACTCAAATCGAGCAGTGCAAGGGCGGCCACGCTGTTTTATTAGTAGGGTACGACGACCTTAAGCGTCATTGGATAGTAAGGAATAGTTGGGGAGCTCAATGGGGAGATCAAGGGTATTGCTACTTTCCCTATGAATATCTACTCAATCCAGATATGGCGGCGGATTTTTGGTGTTTAAAGACGCTAACTAAACCTACAACTACAAACACTCAAATTCAACCATCTTAAATATAAATTGCGTTCCACCATGCGAATAGGAGGCTGTGAATGATGTTGATGTTTTATAACGTCCACAAACAGTAGTAGCCTTCTCTTCGCATGAAGAGAGTGTATCATCTTCATTAGAGCATGTAACTTTATACCTAGAGGTAAAATCATCTGATCCTAATTTAGTTACATGACTAGGTAATTTACCTGTTGTTGAGCAACCCCCCCCCAGAATAATCCATGGAGCTGCGTACTTAATCTGTAGCATGTAATCTTCTCCTCAGAAACATGGGATCCAATGAGAAATAATCATGATGACCAAAAGAATTATTCCAGATGTACTGCTCAGTACTGAACTTATGAGCCAATTCAATTGGCGCAAATTTAAAACCCATTCGTTCTAGATAAGGCCTATACTTCTGACAAATCTGAACATCTTCAGGATGAGTATCGGTAACGATTGGGCTTTGTGCTAAAAAGTCGCAAAGCTTCTTACTCCTAAGAGAGAACCCGCCATTGCCAACTAGATGGTTAGGGTTACCAAAGTAAGCTTGATTTGGTGGCCAAGGAGCACCAATGTAGTCGTACTCCAAAAACTCTGGAAGCCAAGCTCCAGGATTAACTATAAATCCATCAGTTTGGATTACTAAAACAAAATCTGAGTCTAGATACTTTGCAAGCTGCTTAACAACAAAAGCAGAGTACGCTTGCTTGGAGGTAATCGGATCTATTTTGATAATTTGCGGAGGTACTTGAAGATTATTATTTACTTCAGCAGAATTAGAAGGACTCTTAAATAATCTATTCGAATCAACATATTCGAAATGAGTAAGAAGCTTAGCTGCTGCAAAGTTACCCAGCTGCATACAGTGATTGAAAACCATAAGTGACTTACTCATGTCTAAACAATCTATCATTAGAAGAGTAACATTATCCAACTGAAGCTTTTTCATTAATCTCTTCCATCAGTATCTTGAGCTATTTAACCATAGTGTAACATTAATAGAAAGTCCAACAGTGTTTAGCTCAGGTCTCAAAGTTACACTAGTAAGTTCAGGTTTTAAAGTTTGCTGCTTTCCTTCTGCTGCAAGAGAAATAGACGATCCTGGACTAATGAATTTCTCTATCTCAACAGATCCTAAAAAGCCTTGACCATAGTAGCGATATGAGCTAACTGCTGTTTGATTTACTAAACTACTTGCAAAAGCTCCAGCACCAAAGTTAATATTTAAAACCGGCCCAGCGAACGAAAGTTTTACATCTCCACCAATCTCTGCACCACGTAGAGAGTTCATTGGGTCCGCAGAGCAATCTTGATAAGTATTAAACACATCAAACCTAACGAATCTACCTATCTCCGTACCAATTGAACTTTTAAAACCAATTCCCCTATATTGGAGAGAGGAAGCCTCGTTTGTCTCACTATCTACCATCGAAAGAGTACTTTGAAGAGCTTGCATTCCAGTCGTGAATTGGTAGGCAGTGTTAGTGTATGAAGTCCGACCAGTTGACCAGGAGCTATGATCATTATATGCAAAGGCTGTAGTAGATGATAAACATCCTAGTACGTAGATGAGCTTTTTCATAAATTATCCTTATTGAAGGTACTGAATTAGACCAAACTGAAGTTCAGTCTTAACATTGGAAAGTTGATTGGAAGCTTTCTGATTTAGAATCTCAGTCATTTGAACTTGTCTTGCTTGCATTGAAGTTACTACAAACCAACCCAAGCCAACTGGAATTTCTACTCCACCACCACCATGTAAGCCATACCCCGTACCTGAATGGGTCTCTTGAGAATTACTTCCAGAATAGGAACCTTCACCTACAAGAGTGGCGTTAGCCACCTTAACTGTTCCTTGATATACTCCTGCTCCAGCTTCAAGAAACATATACTTTGCAAAAAGTAGTCTACCAAATACTGAAGCACCTTTTAAGTCGTGAACCTCAGTAGTAGTGTCAGTCCTTCCGGCTTGAGTAAGCTTGTTGGTTACTGAAGTATTCTCACTTGTTAACGAGACACCTAGATTGATGTATTTACCTAAGGTAAAACCGACAAATGGACTCACTGCAGTGGTAGACATACTTTGAGTGCTCGTACCAGCCTGTAAGGCTTGAGAGTCTTGATTAGACACCATTCTTGCTAAGGCACCGAAATTAAAACCTTCTCTAGCACTTGAACCTGCAAATGCTGTGGGTGCGCAAAATAGTGCACCTAGAATTAGGTAGCGTTTCATAAGTTATCCATTAGAAAGAGTTTATCTTTAACTACATAGATAATTATATTGTTTTTATATATCTAAAATCTTTTTCTTACTTCAAGAGTACAAAGAGTATCTGCTGAAGCAGTATGCTGATTCTTAAATGAAATTTTATAAAAGCTAGCTAGAGAGCTCAGAGATAGAGATAAGTCTTGTGGAAGAACACCTTTTGATTTAAGGTATTGAGCTATAATAAGCGTATCTTCATACTTACTAGATACGAACTGATGCCAGGTCTGAGAAGCAAGTAAGTATTTCAATATGAATGCAGTATCTCCTTGTAGAGAACAAATGTTGTGTCCTAGCGGAATAAGTTTATTCTTGCCCTTCACGTGTTGTTGAAGTAAGTTGTAAAGCTTAGTTGAGGCATCGCTATAAGTCAATGCTATCTTATCATGAGAGATAAGATCTATCTTATTAACTTCCAAAGCTCGAGGATCAATAACATAGGGTTGGTGTTTATCAGGTTTAAGTAGTAACTCTAGCGAGTCTAAGACATTAAAGTTGCGATCAGTGATCGCAAAATATGCGGAGAGCATGCTTCTATCTAGGGATAACCCTCCTGTCTCAATATCATATGCAATATAATAAGGAGACACTGCTTGAGGCAACTCTTGAGAAGACGACTTAACTTTAGTCGTTGTTTTCTTTTTTTTCAAGCTTCAGCTCCTTTAAGGAGCTGAATGCACTCCTTAATAAGAAGGTTAATATCTTCATGAGGCTTACCTAAGTTTTGGTACTTAGGATCACTCGAAATCTGTTTTAGCAGCTGCTGTTGAAGCTTAGATGGATTTATCATTATGGAATGCGTTTTTGAAATATGCTTAGCTGCAGCAGTCATTACATCTTTGGGAAAATCTGTGAAGCCAAGTCCTGCTCTCGTCCATGCCCATTGGTATATAACATATAATAATCTATCATCTAGCGATGATGAATACTCATCCACACCTTGCTCTGTAATCCTAGAGGTTAGTATCCCGAATATAAGCATGAGAGCTTTTTGCTCTTGAAGAGCCCAATGTTTGGGCTCAGTGTAGAATAAATCTGGACGAGAATTAGATTGTTGTACGGCAGCGTATACAGAAACGTTGTAACTCATTGATAGAATCAGGAAGAGTAGACTCCAGCTTATCTTGTAACGCATCCTTTTTCTCCTCGAGAGTTTGGTTCGCCTAAGTTTCCTATATAAGCCTTATTAGACCAAATGTTTTGGAGTTTCCACCTTGAACCATTGCTTAGTGTAGTTAAACTACCCTTTGGCCAAGTCCAAGCACACTTATCTGCAACCTCTTGATTTTTAGAATCTTTCCAGCCTCGACCTCTAGGGTCAGTGATTGATTCAACAATTTCATGAACCGAAGTGTTTGCAATAGCAGCAGTACCAACATTATTTCCAGACACTGAATCTTTGGGATTGCAGTTTCCACGACCATCTAGGTTTGGTATGTAGGCTATCACAACCTTTTTGTTTCCACAATTTCCCCAGTAATGCCATGCACATCTACCATCACCTCGTGATAAGGTAGTTGTTGTATATAGCATATATATGGTAGAGCTGTCTGGATTGTTTTTTGTTATCGAGCAAACTTTTGCTATGCCTTCGTATGTTTGAAGGGTTCTTTGAGGTGGAAGTGAACTATCTATACTTACTTCTGTAAGAGGTAGTCTTGATGAGACTGAACCTGATGCATCTGCGTATTCTCCAAGAACTTTGAGATACTGAGAATTATCTAACCCCTGTAAAAGGGTTACCATCTTAGTCTTTCTAGACTGAAAGTCTAGATCGTTCTCCCATTCTGGACCCCAGAAGATTGCTGCTATTTTAGGTGTAGTTAAAACTTCACCACCAAGATATCTCAAAGATGTGTTAGCCTTAAGTGGAGCTTCGAGGTTCGATCTTAATACTTCGTCTTGAGGAGATCCACAAGAAGCTAGTACCAGCACTAAGGTCCAGGATTTCACTTTGTTACCAAATTGTGCGAACATAGACATACACACCTCCTAGTTGTTATTATTATAAATAATTAATATTATTAATAATTTTAATTTTATTAATAATATTAATTATTTATATTATATATTACCGTGTTTTTATTTTATGAGTGAAGACGAGGATTTAATTCATCTTTACTCCTTAGATACTTTAAACTCTGGAGAATTTTCCTTTTTCTTGTCATCTACTGTGCGACGATAAAAAGTAACCTTAGCTATATATCTAAGAGCCTCTACATTAGTAAGACTTCCTGTTTTAGCAAACTCCTTAGCCTCTTTACTTGCTGGTCCTTGATTGTATCTAACAGCTGCAATAAACAGATCTCCATTTGAGTCTTCGAGCTGAGCTCTAAAGTAGCAAGCACCGGCATAAAGATTTAAATCTGAATCCCAAACATCATCTGGGTGAACATTCTTCATTCCACAATGTCCTAATGCCTCTACAAACGTTCTTTTAGCAACTTGTGCTAGTCCTTTAGGGCCAGTTGGAGACTGAGCAAACTTTTGAAACTGGGACTCGATAGCTATAACCATAATAAATGCTCGGCGTTGGTCCTCGGTTGTAAATACATCCGTTGTAACTTTAACTATCTGCCTTGCGAGACTCTGCTTTCTAGCATCTGAAAGTTGTTTACCTCCATAGGTCGCCATCATCATGTTGATGGCATATTGCCCTAATTTCTCTTCTGCCTCTACCGTAGCGGCTTGCTTAGTAAGTAGTTGCTCTAAATTTTCTAACCTAGAGCTTCTATCGAGTATTACTACAAAAAGGCTAACTGCCAGTGCTGCTACCGCTGATGTCAGCACTATCGTCTTATTTGCAGAAAATAACTTGTTCATAACAAACCTCTCAATCTCTTCTAAGTTCATATAACTCGTACTTTTCCTTTTCAGGGCGGCACGGAATTATATCTAGTGTTTGAAACCAAAAATCTACATTAGGATAGTGTAGTATTATGTGACCTGCAGAGCAGGTGACCTGATCAGGAACAGGTTCCTTTGGTTGCCAGTTGAATAATAACATACACGCCATACTTACAACAAACTCAAACGTACTCGTCATTGATCTCTCCTCTAAGAAGATCTAAAACACATCTTCAATGTCCAGTGAGTTGTTGAGCTTAGAGTACATAGTGATCCTTATTTATTTATATTAATATATAATGTTTTTATATCTCATCACTTTTTCTTAATAAAATTAAAATGTTATACGCTTTATTAACTACGACTGCAGCGGCGGTATTGATCAAATCAACATTGTCATAGCGCAAAGCGCAATTGTCATAGCGCAAAGCGCAAAGGGATTATGAAGCAGAGTCAACCTATACATAAACTTCAAGTCGATGTAATTATTCCTTCTTTATCAAAGCCAGAGTTACATCAAATGATAAAGGAATGTATTCAAAGTCTACGAAGCTCTGAAGCTGGGATAGATTTTAATATTATTATTGTTGAGTCTGGTGCTACAGTAGAGTTAGGACAAGATCAAACTATTCGTTACGATCGTGCAAAGTTCAATTTTCATCATGCTTTAAATCAAGGTCTTGAGGCCTCATCAAACCATTGGGTGGTATTAGCTAATAACGATTTATTATTTCATCGCAACTGGATGTCTAAAATAATTAGCGTTAAAGATCAACATCCAGACGTCAGATCTTTCTCTCCATGGGATCCTAAGTCCCACCCAACAACTTTTACTAGTTATAAACCTCTACATTATGGCTATAGAATAGGTAAGGAACTTGCTGGATGGTGTATTGTTACTACGAGAGATGTCTTAAAGAAAGTTAAGCTAACCGAAGAAGTTTCCTTTTGGTATTCGGATAATAGTTATGCTGATGAATTGCAGAGATATAACATGTCTCATGTATTAGTTACTGACTCGCAGGTAACTCATCTCTGCTCTCAGACTTTATCAAAAGTTCCTAACAGAGATGAATTGACTACTGGGCAAGCGGCTTACTATAAAGGGCGCAAGGAAGATGTGGCTTTAACTAAGGCCGCTAGACTTACAAGCACTATTGGAGTGGCAATAACTACTTACAACAGACCGAAAATTCTTGAAGCTAGTCTTCAGCACTGGACTACTTTTAAACCTTCATTTTCAGAAATGTCCTTGACAATCGTAGTAGTAGATGATGGTTCTACTGCCAAGAATCGAACTCTTAATGAAGAGTTGTGTCTCAAGTATGGAGTGAGCTACACTTATCAGTCTAATCAGGGTATTGCACATGCAAAAAATATGTGTCTAAAGATGATCTATACCTGCGACTTTATGTTCCTTGCAGATGATGATGCTTTTCCTAAAAAGGATGGCTGGGCTGATTTATATATTCAAACATTTTATGCTACAGGTAATCATCATATGATGTTTCTCCCTCCTGGCAAGTTGAACAATAAAGTTCTTAAAGAGAATAGTGTAGTTCAGCAAATGGTGTGTTGTTTTGGGGTTCTACTATTTATGACAAAGGATCTTGTACATAAAATTGGTGGCTTCGACAAGAGAATGAGATTTTACGGTCACGAACATACCCAGTGGTCTATGAGAGCGCACTATGCTGGCTTCACACCATTTGGACAGTATCTTAGTCCTAAGACTGCTGAGAAATTTTTCTATAGTTTAGATTTTTCTTTTAAAGATGGTGAGCAACCACCTCTCTGCGCAATCAAAAAATTTGCTAGTTCCATTGCAACAAGTCAGGACAAAAAAGATACAATTGAAGAATCAATAATGCATAATGCCGAACTTCTACATAAACCATACCTATGGATGCCAGTTTAATTATTCCTTTACACACCTGAGAAGAGCTTCAACGTAGCAGACACCATCTTTATCGAATGGAGTTGTTTTAAGTGATACAACTTGAAAATTAGCTTTTATGTTGTAGAGAGCTCTATGTGGTTGGTCGTAGTAATACCTAAAACTATTTTGATTCCAAAAAGAATAATGCGTAGGATCTTGAAACGCCCCCCTACCATCTGTCGAGGGAGTCTTACTATAAAAGAGACCTCCATGCTTTAAGAGTCTCCAAGCTTCATTCATTATATGAATTCTTTTGTCGTTATAAAGATGTTCAAGAAAGTCTACAGCATGAATTTCTTCGGCACAAGAATCAGGAAGAGGAATAATTTCATTACAATCGCAGACCAGATCAACACCCTCTAGAGATTGAACGTCAATCCCAAAGTACCCTTCCTTCTTTCGTCTACCACAACCCAAATCTATTTTCATTACTTATTCTCCAAATTGGAGTTGAATGTAGATAGCAGTTCGTTAAGTTCATCATCTTCAGCACGAATGGGAGTATCCCAATCTATATTGATAAGTTGCCAGTCCTGATGGTTTTTAAGCTCATCCTTTGATGGGTATTCAGGAGTTACAACCACAACCTGTGCTCCTTCTTTGGTAGGACCAAAGCGAGGCATTTTGATTTGATCTTTAGGCTGAGTGCCCGGTGGTACCTTGAGTTGCTTAATCCCAAACATGGTCTGGACATCTGTGGTCCCACCCTTCAGCATAAGGCGCAAAGGTAGGGAGACATTGATTATTACATTACCAACTCCATCCATATGGAAGATTGGATGGGGTAGTGTGTCTACAGTGACTAAAAAGTCGCCTCTATTACCTCTTGAGTCTGTTAGACCTTTTTGCTTGAAAATAAATTCTTTGCGCACACTGCCAGGAGGTATGTCTACCACTACGGGCTCTATTTGCTGCTTAAGATCTAGAATTGGATCTGAATTATCCTGAGGATTACTATATTCAGGAGGAAGCATTGTTGGATATATTCTAAAACGCCTGCCAAAGAATCCATCTTCAAACTTAATTGAAACATTAATACTAACATTAAGAATAGAAGTGTCGCTAGTTCTTTCTTCCTTAAGCCTAAACTGAGGATTAGTTAACATCTCGTAAGCATACGAGATTTCCATAAATTTTTGAAGAGCATTGGGGTCGTCAGGGTTGCGATCAGGATGGCATTGAAAAGCAAGAGCCTTGTAGGCTTTTTTGATCTCGAGAATCGAGGGCTTATTGTTAGAATCTAATCCTAGAACAGTAAGAGCTTCTTGCGAGTTTCGAGCTTTTCGAAAATTCATTATATTTTAATAATTGCGTTAAGTGCGATATTTATGGGACGGGTTTCAGCATCGCCGGTAAGTACCTGCGCGGATGACGACCCAGACGATAGGGTATGGGTATGACTTGCATTCTGTGTACCTAGAGAAGCGGAGTTGCTGCTAGAATTAATTACTTGCCATGGATCGTAGTTAGTATTTGATGTTGTAAAATTAGTGACACCTGCAACAGGTGCACTAGTCCCAGCGCGGGGTATTGTGGTAGAATGAGAGTGCCCACTATCTGTATGAGAGTGATTTGCGCTTTGATTATTTAATGAAATAGTAAGACTGCTTGTAGCATTGGTTAGCCCATTTTTAGCAGTAGTCTGCGTCTGACTAGACCCATGCACTCTCCCTGAGTCTCGAGAAGCTGCTCCCGCAGCCGAGACTCCAGTTATTCCATGAGTGCCCATGTTGTCGTCGTAGCGAACAAACCTACCTCTAAGGTCAGGAAGATTAAATGAGCCTCCTGAGCCGCCAAAAGAATATCCAATGGTAGAAAATAGTGCAGCGTATGTTGTTGTAGATAGAGAGGCTCCATCGCAAACCAACCAACCTGTTGGGGCAGAAGAACCAGCGTACGTGATAATAGATCCTGTAGGCATGGTAGGTGCGGTGGCACCAGCTACCTGACTGGCAGATTGATCAGCTATAGTTGCTAGTAGGGATACTTGAGCCACTTATGATTCCTTTCTACTGAAACCTATAATTTACTTTGGCTGAAACGAAGCCAGCAATGCTGGCACTCGCTAGGGTTAACTGTACTACTCCAGCCGAAGTAACCGAGATGTTGAAGCCACTAGGTGGTGTTTCACCAGAGGTTTGAAACGACACGTTGTAATCAGTACCTGCCCCATTGCGGGAGACTTGAGCTTTAAGATAAAAGCGCTTACTTACAGTAGCATTAATGTAAACCCATCCACTAAACTCTCCAGCTTCCGAAGCTGAAACATCCTTCACTGTTTGCGGAGTTGTAACATTCTGAAGAACTACCTCAACCCTACCAGTAGGTATTCGACCTTCATCAAAGACTCCAGACACTACTGAAGTAGCGTCAAGACTTAATGGAAAAGTTCCACCTAGGACTGGTGCATTAATTTGAAATTGGATATATGCCGTAGTTAATGTACCGCTAATGCTTGCGGCAGGAGTTAGTTGTAACATAGAGCCAGACATAGCAAATGTTATAAGTGGAGATCCAGAAACAGTATCTCCTGCTAGGTCGAGTGAGGCGACTTCGTAGGTCCCTGCGCCACTCTTGTTTACAACTAATCTCACAGCGGTCTGAAATGTAGATGTGGAAGTTTGAATATAAACAAAGCCTATAATCTCTTGAGCTTGATAGGCTGCAAAATCTTGCACAGATGTAGGAGTTACTAGTGAAGTAATATACAATTTACTTTGTGAAGGTGTAAATCCGGTCTTAGAAGAGAGGAGTGCCATTAATTAAATCCTACTTACATAAGTAATATGTTGCAGTAATAATATTAGCAACATGCAATGTCATTAATAATGCATGTATATTTTTCTTAGAATTTTGACTTATTAAAAATTGTATCATCTCCCAAAGACCAAACACAATAGATCCGCCAAGCATAAAATAAAGCATTATGTTAGCCTCATTCTACCATGAGAACCAAATGCAGGAGAGCATGGCATACATTCCCAGCTAAATTTTTTAGCGACTGAGGCTGGTGCGAATTTGAATCCCTTATCTTCAAGATATTCTCTATTGATCTGACATATAGCGACGTCTTCAGCTGGGTGAAGTTTAATGTTCTCGTCGGTTCCTAAAGTTTGTTGAAGCTTTTTACTTCTTAAAGAAAAGCCTCCGTTTCCTACATCGTAGAAGGGAGGAGTACCTGGCTGGAGGACCTCCTTAGGCCAAGGAGCTCCAATGTAGTCGTACTGAAGAAAATCTTCAGTCCACATATGCGGCATCCACACAAATCCATCATGCTGAGCAACAAGAACAAAATCAGTATCAAAGTACTTATACAGCTCTTTAATAATAAAGAGACTATACTGCTCAATCGAGCTTATGTGGGGAATTTCTGTTGTTATCTGCTTTGATGATTTAAGAGAGGAAAGTAGCTTAGCGCTAGCAAAGTTGCACTTAGAGGTGCAACGTTCTAGAGCAAGTGCTGCTCTTGAAAGATCTACACAATCTACTATTATCAATGTTGTAGAGGATAGGTTTGGTTTCATCTAACCTGAATAGGGTAGGTATAGTAAATGTCTCAAAGTTTACTAAATAGTGCTTATAGGTAGTCTATAAAGTTTGCATAGGATATACTATCAATTCCAAGTTGAGTATAGAACTCACTATTGCTATCACCCACTCGAGTAAAGTTATTACTGCTGAAGAATGAGAATATAGCTTTCCATTGATCGGAGTGGAATCTTACTAAAGATTGATTATAATTAGGAGTATTATGATAAATGTTTGACTCTTCATTATGAAAATCAAATCCCAAAAGGTACACATCTGTAAGATATGGATACATCTTGCATGCGACATAGGTCGCAAACATTCCAGAATTAAAGCAAGGAACCTCTAGAGAGGTTATAACTTCATTATTAAGTAATGCTAACCTATCTCTTTTTAAGCTTCCAGGATTATCCTGCTTAGCTTTTTGCAGTGGCATTGCCAACTTAGTAGTAATTAATTTGTCCGTACCAAAAGTTTGGGTTATCTCATCTACCATTGGTCTATCAAGAGATACTAAGTAGTCTGGATCAAAGTCTCGATATAAAGCGTTGCATCCAAATATGGGACCCTTGCCTCTAAGTGAAGAGAGGTCAAACTGCTTGCGTGATTCACCATTACCTATTATAAATATCTTCATTGCCTCATCCATTGGTTAGTTCGTGATACTTACTCTTAGCAAGATCTCTAACCTTTTTTTCTTCGCTAGTTAGGTGAACTATAAGTTCCTTAGGGCTACTACTAGTTAGTATGTCGGTAATTAATTTAAGGTAAGTTAAATTTTGCGCAGATACTAACTTCTCCACATCCGGGGGGGCGGGTTTGCTCCGTCCATACGGGTCTGAAACTGAAGCAATGATTTCATCTAAGCTAGATTGCGGGCCGGTGTATATTGCATATGTTCTACTCATGGCGCCGCCTTTGATTACTAGGATTATTTGCTTATCCTGCATCGAGCCTCTCCAGAAAAATTCAAAAGAACTTCTCCAGCGATTGCCTACTGGGGCGCCTATCCATTTGATCTGAGTACTTAGTAGTGCTTTTACTACACAGCTGGATGGCTTAGCAGGTGTTTTACGTTCCTTAGATCGTACCGGTTGGTAACCCTTATTGTAAAGGCCTTTTCTCTTTCCTTTAAAAGGAGAGAAATAATGACCAAAATCACTTTGGACTGTAGATAATGTCATAGTACATTGAATCCATTTTAAAGTTTAAAATTCAGTCTTTTTAAGAAGACCTAATTTTCCTAGTAGGGAAGTGCTGATAGCTATTGCTGCATTAGTCACAGCTTCTTGATCTAGATCAGAATGATACTGTGCCCCACCCGCAAGAAGACCATTCAATACAGAGATAGATACCTCTGCTTTAAGCTGTTTAACTTTTTCTTCGCGTGCTTTTTTAACTTCTTCTTGTGTCTTAAAAAACGAACTCATTCAGTCTCCTTCCATACAAGTTTAGGCCCTACAAGCGTTACCAGTACTAGTCCACTTAGTTATTAAACTAGTTTTATGATCAACATAGACTTTAGTAATACACAGATATCTTTGCACCTCAGTATAAGTATAATGAGCTCGATCATTAAAGTTACTATACATTACCGTTCTAGAAAAAGAATATATATAAATATCGTTACCACCTGATTCTAGCTCTAGAACTTCAGAAGGATTACCCCACTTCTCTTTTAAGAGAGAGACTGGTTGACCAACGTAGCTATTTAAAGTAATTACATAACCTCTTAAATCCTTATTAGAGCCAAGAAGTTCTTTTTCGTACCCTGAGTATTGTCCTACTGATGCGCAACTAGTAAGTGCTAGCAATAAAGATAGAAGTAGTCTGTTCATTGCTTCTTCTTTCTTGAAAGTTTAATCTGCCATAAAATGGAACCAAAAGCCACGCTGGTAAGAAACCCCATACCTAAGGGTATGCTTCCAGTACTTACCGCATATATGGTACCAAAAACATTTCCTAGATACCAGAATAATAAAAACCCTGTTGCAACTCCATCAGCGTGACCATCTTTAACCGCCTTAAGGACTTGAGGAGCCCCAGCAATAGTAAAACAAAATGTACTTAACCAACCTATTACCTCAATCATCTCCACCACTCCAGCCAAGAAAATCTAGTAGAAGTGCCTACTAATTTAAGATAAAGTTCTTCCGATATTATCACTTTTGCGGGGTATCCTGGATGAGTTAGCTTTAGAGCTTCTTCTCCAGAAACCTCTTGAAGAAGCTTCACAGGATTAACAATGAACTCACCTAAAGAGACTTTTGTCATAATTAACTCACTTG
>Ga0194132_10000364_pt1 | contig 93566 bp, 84 predicted proteins | sample TA2KigOf80mmetaG_FD_148612 | JGI IMG/M metagenome (GOLD analysis project Ga0194132, IMG submission 148612) | Freshwater microbial communities from Lake Tanganyika, Tanzania - TA2015054 Kigoma Offshore 80m | ecosystem: Environmental > Aquatic > Freshwater > Lake | place: Tanzania: Lake... | reverse complement strand
ACCAGCCGGACCGCGCGCTCACGCACCTCCGGCGAACACCGACTTGGACGTCCCATAGACCCCATCCTCCCAAGAAATGAGGTCTCGCGAGAACCCGGTACGCCTCACAAACAGGCTTCGAGTCCTAATCCCGACGGGCCGCCGATAGAAGTGAAGAACGATGTCGGGAAGTCTCACATAGACTACCGGCACATTCAACAAAAAATACCCGGAAGCGGTTAGGAAATTCCACGCTGCTGAATAGCATATCGGCGATATTCAGCGGGAAATGCAGGGCTGCACGGCCAGGACGACTACTGGCCGAGGGCACGCCCGAAGCCACACCTCACGACGATGAGGATGCGGCGGAGGCGCAGGGCGCATATACTCCGACTCCGAAAGGGGCGTTTCCTGTGAGCAACACCCGAGGGTTCTGGGCGACCGGGATGCCGCGCTTCCGAGGACTGCTGGCGTGCACCTCCGCTGTTGTTCTGCTGGCGGGTCAACCGGTAGTCGGCCAACGGCCCGTGCCGCCGGCGGACCCGGCGGATACGACGCGCCCGGAGACACCCCAGACGCCGACGTCTCGACTGATCGACGCCGCGATGCTGGGCCGCGTGGATCTCGTTCGCGCGGCGCTCGCCGAGAAAGCCGAGCTGAACGGGACGACGGCAGCCGGCAGCACGGCGCTTGCAGCCGCTGCCATCCATGGACATCTGCCCGTCGTCCAGGAGTTGCTCGCGGCGGGTGCCGACGTGGAGTTGCCGGATAGGACAGGAGCCACGCCGCTGCATGCTGCAGCATCACAGGGCCACACCCCCATCGTCGAGGCGCTCGCCACAAAGGGCGCAAACGTCAGGGCCGCCGACTCGATGGGGATCACTGCTGTAATGGCCGCCGCAGCCGCGAACAAGGCGCAGACAATCCGATTTCTCGCCGGACGTGGCGCCGACTTGAACGTCAGTGACAAACAAGGAACGACAGCGCTCATGGCGGCCGCATTCGCCGGGCATCTGGCCGCGGTCGAGGCGCTGCTCGCGGCCGGCGCGACCGCGAACCAGAAAGATCAGAACGGCCGCACGGCGCTCCACGCCGCTGCGATGGGCGGCGAGGCCTCGGTCACGCGCGCGTTGCTCGCCAAGGGTGCCGATCTGCAAGCGGAGGACGCGGGGGGGCTCTCGGTCTTGGCCTACGCCGCCTCGAACGGCCACGCGGCAGTCGTGCAGACGCTGCAAGCCGCAGGACTCAAGAAGGGCGTCGATACGGCGCTGGCGTACGCCGCGCGCAGTTGTCACGAGGAAACCCTGAAACTGCTCCTGAGCGTGAAGCCTGACGTGAACGGACCGCCGACCGGCAAAACACCCTTGTCGATGGCTGCCTCCGGAGGATGTGAATCGTCGGTGCGTCTGCTGCTTGACGCGGGAGCCAACGTCAACGCGACCGATGATCAAGGGGCAACGGCACTGATGGAGGCCGCGAACGTCGGGCTCGTGCCGATCGTGCAGCTGTTGTTGGACAAGGGTGCGGACATGGAGATCCGCAACAAGGATGGTCAGAACGCGTGGCTGATCGCGGCCATGGGCCAGAAGCTCGACGTCATCGCGATCTTCCGCAAGCTGCGCGGAGAACCGAAACCGTAGTGCGTCACTGATCGTTGCTCGTTGGCCGGTCGCGGAGATCGACGCTCAGTCGTGACGCACCGGTGGCCGACACCATCACCTGCGTCCGGCGCTCACCCAGCTCGGGATGGCGCATCACAACGTCATGCGCCCCGATCGGGACCGCGAGGTTGCCGATCGGCGTGTCACCGACGCGCGTACCGTCGATCCACACCTCGGCCCACGGGGCGGCATTCAGCGACAACTGCCCGTTCGGGACGTCGACGGTGGCGGTCGTCAGCGTGCTGGCGGCTATCTGTACTGTCCGCGTTGTCTGAAAGCTGAGGGCGTCGTTGCGCAACGTGAGCACGTGGCGTCCGCCCGAACTGGATCCCAGGGTCAGGCCGCCATCCTCGATCACGAGATCGGTGGGCGACTTGATCAGGATCCATCCCGGGGGCGGAGCGACTGGAACGCTTCGGGCCATCGGCCCTGGCGCCGTGGCCACCGGATTCAGGGCCGTCACGACCAGGCGCTCGCCACCCTCGGGCGTGGCGCTCGGATCGCCGCCCTCCGGGCTATCCGTCGTTGTTGGCAGTTCGATGTAGTGCTCGACTCGTCCGCCAGCAGTCATCACAACCGGCACCGTCTTCGGCTCACCCTCGGCTCGCACTTCCAGCGTGTGCGCACCGGCGAGCACCGTGACCGTCAGCGGGGTGACGCCGAGTGGCCGACCATCCAGCGAGATCGACGCACCACGCGGGGACGTTGAGATGACCAGCGTCCCTGTGCCGAGCGCGGCGGCCTTCCGCGGACTCAAGTACCCCCACAAGGGCACGGCAGCCGCCACCAACGTGGCCAGGATCCCAATGCCAGCCGACACGGGCCACCGGCGAGACGGCCCGCCGGTATCGACGGCAAAGAGCTCACGGACTGCTGGCGACACATCGCGGACAGACGCCCGATCGGACGCCGGGAGGTCGTGTGACGATACGGTGCGCGGCGGAAGATCGGTTTCGGGGCTGAAATCCGACAGGAGTGCGTCGCTCTCGAGCGGCCATTCGATGACGCGGCGCGGCTTTTCATCGGGAATCGCGACAAGCAGCGCGGATTCCGCCGGTTGAGGAAGCGCCTCCCGACTTCGATCGATTTCCACGACCGGCAGCTCGGGCTGCGAGGAGGGATGGGCCTCACGGTATCGCATCAAGAAGGCGTCGACGCTGGCGGGTAGCCCCGGATACTCCAGGTCGCCGATCACCCGCTCGAGTTCGTCGTGCGCTTCCGCGGCCGACCCAAACGCCTGCCGCACGTCGAGCTGAACCGCGCACATGAGCCAACCGCGCAGTGACGGCGGCCGTGGCTCGAAGCCGCCCCTCGGCGCGATGGCCTTGGCCGCCATCACGACATCAGCGACACGCGCCGGATACTCGTCGTCTCGCAGCGCACGACCGAGGACGAGCGACAGCGCGATCAGACCGATCTGCGTGACATCGGTACGGTGGTCGAACCGCGGCAGACCCGCCGAGTGCGGGACCGCCACGCGGAGCTCTCGCCAGTAGCGTTCTTGCGAGTAACGAAGCTGTTCGAGCGCCTCGCCGAAGACGTACTCGGTGACCATCAACCTCCCGCTCCACGTCAGCACGACGCGCTCCGGGCCGAGCGCGCCATGACACCCGTCGGCCTCGTGCAGGCGCGCCATGGCCGGGACAATCTGTCGAATCAAACAGAGAGCGGCGTTGATGGCCAGGTTGAGACCGCGCTCCGCCGAACGCTTGAACAGCGCCGAGAGTCGAATGCCGTCGATCTGTTCGGACAGCAGGCCCAGCGTCGAGTCTTCCGCCGTGACGGGCTCGATCGACACGGCCGGCGCGAAGTACGGATGGCGAAAGCTCCCGAGCCGCTGGGTGCACTGGTGCAGCGCGAGCGGGAATGCCGAAACGGCGGTCAGCTCGGAGCGAATGCACAGGAGTTCACGTGGCTGGCCTGAGCCGTCAATCGTCGATCGTCGCTCGCCCAAGCCATCTCGAAAGCAGCTGTCCTGGTCTCGCGCGTCACTGAGCGTGGGGGCCGATGGCACCATTTGGGATCCTGGAACTCCACGCTCTGCGCGTGCGTGAAGCATGCCGATCGGCGAGGCGGGGGCTAACCGGCGCATTCCTAGCCTTTTGCAGGGAGCGGGTTCAGGCCGGTGCTGGCGCAGTGATCAAAATACGGGCGACGGTCTCGTCAGCGGAACTCGAAAACCGTAATTGGCGCGCCCTGCCCGGCGGGCGTCATCGTTGTCGAAGATCGACATCGAGGCGGGCCAGCTAGTTCGCCAACACGGTCATCTTGTGCCGTTGTTCGCCCAGCACACGATGGCGCAACACCACATCGTGTGTGCCGATTGGTATCGGAAGGTTACCAACCAGCGTTCGTCCAACCGCCTTACCGTCGATCCAGACTTCGGCCCAGGGTTGAGCGAGCACGCGCACGAGACCGTTCGGGAGATCCTCCGTCGCGGTCGTCGACGCACCTTCAGCCACATCAACGCTTCGCGTTGAGCGGAAGCCGAGGCCATCGTGCCGGAACGTGAGGATGTGGGTACCGACCGGCAACGCCAGACGTCCCCCAGCCGTGCTGCCGATGAACGTCGTGCCCTCGTAGACGTCGAAATCGATGTCGGCGCGCGCAGTGACCCAACCCGTTGCCACGGGCTCCTTGGGCTCGACCGGGAACTCGACGCGTTGCTCGAAGCGGGCTCCCGCTTGGACCGTGACCGAGACCACTCTGGAGACGCGTCCATGTTGCAGTTCCACCGTGTGGTAGCCGGGACTGACCGTGACCGGCGTCGTCCCCGCCGGCCGGCCGTCGATGGTCGCGGCGGCTCCTTGGGGGACGGTCGTGATCATCAGCGTGCCAGTTGACCGCGTGTCAGGCTCCCGGAGCAGCGACGGCGTCAGGCCCGCTACGATCGCAATGCCGACGGCCACTCCAGCCAGAACCCTTCGGCGAGCCAGCGCGGGGACCGACGTCGACGACGCGCGGGGGATCTCCGCCGGCGGCAGTGCCGTGCTCTCCTCGAACTCGGGAGTTGGCGGCAACACGGTGAATGCGCGCGGCACGGGTAGTTCGCTGGGCGGCAACTCGGCGTGAGGCGGGGTGTCCGGGGCGGCCGCAGCGGAGCGCGCCACTGCGGCAGGCTCGTCGCTCGAGCCGTTCTCGGACTGGAAATCCCCAAGCTGCGGCGCATCCCCCGTGAGCTCTGACTGGAAGTCGGTCAAACAGGCGGCTTCCGCTCCCTCCGGTGCCCCGCCGTCGCCCTGTTGTGCCGCTGTCCGGGTCGCGGCCGCTTCGGCTGTGGAGGTCGATGCCCCCGCGGCGGACATTTCGGACTCTTGAGGGACGAGATCGAGGATCGGCGCTGAGGGACCTTCGTCCGCGTACGAGCGCACGCCGACGTCCGGGGCCGACGCTTCACGGGGCGACGGCAGATCCGGCTCAGCCACGCCGAGCGCGCGCGTCGTCGCGGCACCGGCGCTTTCGTGCGACCGGTAGCGCTCCACAAACCTGTCGACGCTGCCGGACGATCCAGGAAACTCGATGGTTTCGCACACCCGTTCAAGCTCTCGACTCGCCTCGTCTGCGGCCGCAAACGAACGACTCGGATCGAGTTGCAACGCCTGGGCGAGCCACTGCCTGAGGCGGGGCGGCACCGGCTCAAAGCCCCCAGCTGGTACGGCGGCCCACGCGGCGGCAAGCAGGTCACCCACCCGCTTGTGGTACTCGTCATCCCGCAGCTCGCGTCCCAAGATGAGCGACAACGCCAGCACACCCACTTGTGCGACGTCCGTCCGTTGGTCAAGGCGATGCGCGTGCGACCGCAGCACCGGGATGCGGAGCTCTCGCCAGTACCGCTCGGGGGAGTAGCCCAGCAGCGCGAGCGCCCCACCCAGGGCGTACTCGGTCACCCTCAAACGACCGTTCGAGGTGAGGAGGACGCGATCGGGACCGAGAGCCCCGTGTGCGATGTCGCGGGACGACTCGTGGAAACGCGCAAGCGCCTCCAGCAACTGTCGCAGCCAGTACATGGCCGTGTCGATGTCGAGTCTGACGCCGCGTTCGACCAGACGAGGAAACAATTGCGCGAGGCGGATGCCGTTGAAGCGATCGGACACCAGCGCGAGCGAACGCCTGCGGTCGGTAAGTCGCTCGACACTGCGCGCCGGGTCGAAGTACGGATGCTCAAAGCTGCCAAGACGACGAATGCGATCGCGGAGAGCGAAATCGAATACGGGGACCTCGGACAGCGCAGTGCGAATGCACAGCAGCTCTCGAACAGCGGTCGAGGGATCGAGAATCAGCCTTCGCTCACCGAGGCCGTCACGAAAGACGACGTCTGCGTCGGGATACGCTGGAACGCCGGCATGCTCCATGGAGCATTAGAGACCTCAGGCCAAGCCCGGCGGCCGCGAGACCCCGCCCCGATGATAGCGTGATTCGCTGAGGACTCTGCAATCGAACTGGGCGCGACGGGCGCGCGCCTGAGGAGCGATTTCCCGAGGCGACACAAGACGACTCGCGCGCCCCGCCACACGTTGGCCTATTCGGGCGAGATCGACATCCGACCGCAATCGTCGCAACGCAGGTACAGGACCGGGAATGACTCGGAGCGCCCGACGATCCGTGCGCTCGGGACCCCGCAACGCGGACACACAACAGCTCCAGCCGGATTCCGCTTGGCCATGGACTACAACTCCTCGCTCATCTTCAGGACCGCACGCTTCTTCGGGGCTCCCGCGCCTGGACTGGCAAGGCCCACGTCCCCGCGCTCCAGCACGCGCTCGTTACACGTTGAGACGCAGAAGCGTGCCAATGGGATCCGAATCGACGTCGTGCTGTCATTCAACCTATTGTCTCAGAAATCTCCACACTTTCGGAGATTTTCAACACGAATCCCGCGAGCCGGCTTTCGCAGCTCGCTCAGCGACAGCCGCAGGTCGGCCGGCAGGGGCGCCTCGACCGAGATGGGCCGACCTGTGTCGGGATGAAGAAACCGTAGGCGCCAGGCGTGTAAGGCCTGACGTGTGGCCGCCCCGTTCCCACGACGAAAGCCCACCGGGCTCACGTACATGCGCTCCCCTAACAACGGATGCCCGTGGGCAGACGCCTGGATCCGGATCTGGTTCCTCCGGCCCGTGTGCAGTCGCAGACAGACGAAGGCCGCCTCGCTGCCAAAGGACTCCAACACGCGGTAATTGGTGACAGCTTCGCGAGCGCGCGAATCGCGGGCGTCGGTGACTGTCTGTGCGAGGCTGGCTGCGTCCCACCGGAGCTGATCGCGCCACACCCCCGCCGGCGGGTCCGGCGTGCCCCTCACAAGCGCGAGATACACACGCTCCGGTTCTCGGCGCGCAAACTGATTCTTGAGCGCCTCGCGCGCCGAGGGATTAGTGGCAAACACGACAAGACCCGACGTATCCCGATCGATCCGATGCACAACCCAAGCACGCCGCTTGCCCTGAGACCTGAGGTAGCTCGCGAGCAGAGACGCGGCAGACGGCGCCCCCGGTCGACGAGCTAGCTGGACCGTCAGCAGACCCGCCGGCTTGTTCACGACCAGCACCGAGGCATCCTCGTAGACGATCGCCAGCTCGCGGTGCGTGTCTCGACTCGGGCGGCGACGGACTCGCGCGCTGCCAGGCCGATCGGTCCACGCTCGAACCCGGTCGCCAGGGCTGAGTCGTGTCGCCGCATGCTCCGGCAGAGCCTCCTCCTCGTTCAGTTGGACTTGGCCTCGTTCGATCGCTCGTTTTGCCCGTCCACGTGACCTGAGGCGTTCCCGAACGGCGAGAAATGCATCGAGTCGACAGCCTGCCTCGGTGGCACTGACGACCCACTGGCTCCCGGGAGGCTGCCGGCTGGAACGGCTCGGGTCCAGTCCGGCGTGATCCATCAGTGTGTAAGCATACGCCGCCCGCCGTCTCGGCGTTTACATCCGCGTGCGGAAGAGCGGAACCTCTCAACCCAGGTCGGTATACTGAGGCGTCTTGCGACAGGACCTGCCTCGGCGGGCGCGCTATTACATCATCTCGGTCATCGTGGCCGGGCTCGGGACCCTTGTGGTGCTGTTGCCCCGGGCCGATCTTTCGGCCTCGGTGTCGATCGCCTTCTTCGTCTTGCTCTCGTCATTGACCTCGGCATTCACGGTCCAGTTTCCGATCGCCAGCGGCTCGAACATGTCGGTCTCGTACGTCGTCGACATTCTGACGCTCATCCTTCGCGGTCCGCATTCGACCATGATCGTCGGGGCCGTCAGCGGATGGGCACAGCCGGTGCTCGGCAAGCGGGAGCACAACCCGGCGTACCGCACGCTGTTCAACATGGCGATCCTCATCCTGACGGTGCAAGCGGCCGGACAGGTCTACAGTGGCTTGGGCGGGACCTCCCACATCACCATCGCTTCGACGATTCCGTTGCTCGCCATGGCGATCACGTACTTCCTCGCCAACACGATTCCCATCGCGTTCGAGATCGCGCTCACCACCGACCAGAGCGCCTGGGTCATCTGGAAGTCCGAGTTCGCGCCCGCCGCTCCGAACTACATGCTCGGGGCCGGCGCGGCAGCCGTCATCATCGCGGTCGGGACGAGTAGTGGTCCGGCGCTGACGGCGCTGGTCGGAGCGTTGCCCCTTTACCTGCTTTGGAAGCTCTATCGTGCGAGCATCGAGAGCGAGGCGCGGCAGGGGGCGATTCTGGAGGCCGCGAAGGACGCGATCATCACGGCGGACCAAGACCTCCGGATCCGCGAATTCAATCCGGCCGCGGAGCGGATGTTCGGCTGGGCGCGCATGAGCATCCTTGGCAAGGGCATCGAGATGCTGCTCCCGCCTGCGATGCGCGACCGCCAGGTGAAGGCGCTCCGGGCGTTTCTTGCGACAGGCGGCGCGCCGCTCTCCGAGGGACAGGTCGAAGCCACGGCGCTCCGAAGTGACGGCAAGAGCTTCCCCGTCGAGCTATCGGTGACTCGCGTGCGCGAAGGGGGGGCGCCCCCTCATCACCGGGTTCGTGCGCGACACTACGGAGCGGCGAGCGCTCGAAGAACAGTTGCGCCAGTCACAGAAGCTCGAAGCCGTCGGCCGACTCGCCAGCGGTGTGGCGCACGACTTCAACAATATCCTGATGAGCATCGTCGGCTCGGCGGATCTGATTCTCGTGCAGCTCCCCGGCGAGGAGCCTGCTCGCGCCGAAGCGTCAGAGATCAAGGTCTCCGTTCAACGTGGGGCCAGCCTCACACGCCAGTTGCTCGCGTTCAGTCGCCGCCAGGCCACCAGCCCTCGCCTCATCGCCCTGGAAGACGTCGTGGACGGCATGGAGACGCTGTTGCGGCGCTCGATCGGCACGGAGGCCGAGTTGGAAATCGTCCATACGGCGACGCCGACACTGGCCATCGCGGATCCGGTACAGATAGAGCAGCTCGTCCTGAACCTCGTCATCAACGCGCGGGACGCCATGCCAGACGGCGGGCGGTTGATCATTCGCGTGGCGGCCGTCGACGCCGAAGATCCCACGGTCGCCGCCCATGTCGAAGGGCGACACGGTCACTTCGCACGATTGAGCATCAGCGACACGGGGACGGGCATCGACGAGGCGGTCCGTGCCCGATTGTTCGAGCCCTTCTTCACGACGAAGGAGGAAGGCAAGGGCAGCGGCCTCGGCCTCTCGATCGTGTCCGGCATCGTCAAGCAGAACGGCGGCTACGTCGGCGTCGTCAGCGAACCGAAGAAAGGTTCGACCTTCCACGTGTACTTGCCGCTGGCGAGCGTGGACGTACCCGCTGGCGTGCCGTGAGTGGCGTCAACCAGGGAGTTCGTCTTCACATCTGCTGGTGCTCGCGGACCTCCGTGACCTGGTGATTCAAACTGAGCAGCAGCGAGGCGAGGAGGAAGACGGCGGCGGACACGTAGGGCATGGCCTCGCCGAAGCGCTGCAGCGAGGCATTGCCCCAGACCGGACCGATCGCGCGCCCGAGGCTCTCGACAGCGCTCGCCGCGCCCTGCACGCGGCCCTGCTCGTCCTGTCGCGCGGCGCGGCTGACCAGGCTCGAGATGGTCGGGTGACCGAAGCCAATCCCAATCGCTAGCGGCACCAGCGCCAGCGTGAACAGGGCCACTGACGCTGTCATCGAAGCGGCGAGCAGCCCAAAGGCCGAACACCCGAGCCCGAGCATGAACGTCGCCTTGTCGCCCAAGCGCCCCACAATCGGGCCAATGAGCGCGCCCTGCACCACGGCCCCGAGCACACCGAAGGCGGCAAAGAAATAGCCGGTCTGGCCGGCGTCGAAACCGAACCGGCGGGCCACGAACAGCGCGAAGGTCGTCTGAAACACCGCAAACGCGAGCCAATACACGAAGTCGATCGCGAGGACTCGACGGACGTACGGTTGCCGCAATATCGTGCCCATCGACAGAAACGGGATCCCCGTGGCGGCCTTGGCGCGATGAACGGTCTCGGGCAGCCACAGCATCGCCGTGACCATCGCGACCGCCGTGATACCGGCCGCGGCCCAGATGGGCGCCGTGTAGCTAATCGGCGCCAACAGACCACTCAGCGCCGGGCCCAGGATGAACCCGAGCCCAAACGCCGCGCCGATGAGACCGTACGCCCGCGATCGATCCTTGGCCTCGGTGACGTCGGCTACGTACGCGCGCGCCGTCGAGATGTTGCCGCCCGACAGACCATCGACGATGCGCGCGAGGAAGAGCATCAGGACGCTGTCCGCGAGCGCCAGCATGACGAAGCTGAGCACGGTGCCGGCCAGGCTGAAGATGAGCACGGGGCGCCGCCCGTACCGGTCCGACGCTTCGCCCAACAGCGGCGAGGCGATGAGCTGACACAACGAGAATACGCCGAAGAGCAAGCCGATCGTCATACCCGACGCGCCAAACCGTTCGGCGTAGAACGGCAGGAGCGGCACGATGATGCCGAACCCGACGAGGTTGACGAAGATCGTCAGAAAGATCACCAGGAGCGGTCGGGTCACTCGCGGGTTCCTCTGCCGGCTCGCGGACCCCTCCGGTCCCGCACTGGTGGATGATCAAGATCGGCCAGCCGCGCGCCGGTCTCGTACACGAGCCGTGTGATGCGCGTCAACTTGTCGAACTCGATCTTGGCCACTTCGTCGGTGTTCGCATGGTAGTCCGGGTGAAGGCCGGTCGTGAAGAAGATCACCGGCACACCCTTCGCGGCGTAGCTGTAGTGGTCGCTGCGGTAGTACATCTGCTCGAGGTCGCTCGGATCGTTCATCTTATAGTCGAGCCGCAGCGGACGCGTGAGCGAGGCGTTCGCCGCGCGGTTGACGTCGTGAAGTTCGGTGCTGAGGCGATCCGAGCCGACGAGATACACCGTGTCGGCCTGCTTGAGATCATCGTTTCGATTGCGGCCCACCATGTCGATATTGAGCTGCGAGACGATGCGATCCATGGGAACGCTTCCCGTGTCGGCGAAGTACCGCGAACCCCAGAGACCGCGTTCCTCGCCGGCGTGCCAGACGAACAGCAACGATCGCCGTGGGCGTGGGGGGCTCGTGGCGAACGCCTTCGCGATGGCCATGAGTGCGACGGTCCCGGACCCGTCGTCATCGGCGCCATTCCACACGCGGTCGTCGGCCGCACCTCTGGTCACGCGACCCGGCGCACCCGTGCCATCGTTCGTGATCTCGCGATCGGCGTAGCCCACATGGTCGTAGTGCGCCCCAAACGCCACGTACGTGTGCCGCAACGACGGATCGGTGCCTGGCACGACACCGACCACGTTGTGCGTGTACCGCGTCCGAACGATTGTGTAATCCGCATCGATGGTGAAGGTCAGGCTCACGTCCGTCAACGCGAAGGTCGGGAGCGGGTCGCCGGCGGACGCTCGCCGCTTCAGCTCGGGATATCGAACGGGTGCGGTGCCAAGGAGGAACTCGTAAAAGGCGTCGGCGGCGTTGATGGACGGAGGTACGGGCCTATCCAATCGCTCAGCCGAGGTGAAGTCGAACGATCGAGATCCATCCGAGGCGCTTCCCCCGCTTGCTCCGCGCGTCCGTTCGGGCGCGTGGTCGGCGGTCGGCCCAATCACCGCGACGGCGCGTAACTGATCCAGCGCGTGCCGGCTCCGTCCATCTAGCACACGGCGGGAGCGGGTCGCATCCACCGACTTGGGTCCCCCGGCTCCGAGATAGACAACCGCAACGCCCTCCAGGCTCGAGCCGGCAAAGTCGTTGTGGCGAGCCGCTGGCGCATCGAGCCCATATCCCGCGAATTGCACTCGATCGAGCGTGATCGTACGAACTCCGCCCATGTCGCGCGGGAACGTCACGCCGCCTCCGTCTCGGAAGACGCGAGTCTCGCGTCCCACACGCACGGTGACCGACGAGCGACTGGTCGTTCGGACCTCCTGGACTTTGACTGATTGCAGGTAGCCGCCCCGGTCACCGGCCGGGGTGAGGCGCCACTCGGTCAGGCGCTCCTGAATATAGGCCGCCGCCAGCCCCAGCCCCTCGCTGAAGGTGGCACGGCCCTGCAGCTCATCGGAGGCCAGATACGTGAGCCACTCCCTCAGATCGGAGGTCTGAATCGAGGACCCGTCGGCAGACGGGGAAGGCCCACCCAGGATCAGGCTGCCGGCTATCAGCCACACGAGGGCGCAGCGCCCTTTCATCTGGCTTACTATAGCGCTCGGCCTCCCGCTTGCCAGCATCCACGAGTTACGGTAACGTTTTGCCACTGGATCCGGCTGCTCGCGTGTGTCCTGCGCCCCACCCTCCCGGCGTTCTGCCTCGCCATGTCAATTTAGGAGAGAGCTGATTGGCTGTTCGTCTGTTCGTCGGCAACCTGTCGTACAGCAGCACTGAGGCAGACCTGCGCACGTACTTCGGCACCGTGGCCGCGCCGTCTCAGGTCGTCCTACCGGTCGATCGAGAGACGGGTCGCCCCCGAGGGTTCGCGTTCGTGGAGTATCTCGACCGGGCCCACGCCGAGCAGGTCATCCAGAGATTCAACGGACAGCTGTTCAACGGGCGACCGCTTGCGGTCAGCGAGGCCAGGGCGCGGGAAGACCGCGGACCAGGCGGCCCTCGACCCGGGGGCCCCGCCGGTGGCGGCTACGCCCCGCGACCGGGAGGCTTCCCGCCACGCCCCGGTGGTCCGGGGGGCGGAGGCTTCGCGCCTCGCTTCGATCCCTCGGCACCCGCACCTCCGCGCAGCCGCAACTTCGGCCCTGACGCCAAGCCCCAGCGCGGTCCGAACGCCAAGGCGAAGAAGAAGGAATCCGAGCGCCCGCGCGGGCCCATTCCGTTGAAGGCCACCGGCCGTTCGTTCTCACTCGATGACGACGGCACCGAAGACGCGGCGTCAGACATCGACGATATCGCGACGAGCCTGCCCCACGACGACGGTGAGGACGAGTAGGGTCCGAGAGGCCGGCCATCGCAGATGCCTTCGGACGACACGAAGCTCTGGCAACGGGTGCTGAATCGCATTCACGCCGAGGTCGATCCGGAAGAATTCCGACGGTGGTTCGTCCCCACGAGCTACGCGAGCGATTCCGGCGATCTGATCACCGTGTGGGTGCCGACCGAAGCGATTCATCGGCACCTGTCGACGCACTACACGAGCAAGATCGACCGAGCCCTACGGGCACTTCGGCCCCACTGCTCGATTCGCTTTGTGGTCACCGGCGTCGATGAAGACGACGACCAGGACGAGCACTAAGAGGTCGCTGGACGGGTCCCCTTGCCGAAGCACGTACGACCTGCCGGGCGGGGCCAGGCCGCTAGTCAGGGGAGAGTTGAAGCTTGCCGCGGACTTCCTCGAAGGCTGTGATGAGCTCTTGAATGACGCGTGGCACCCGGCTCGTGCGGGGGTAGACCCACCCAGTTTCTCGGACGAGCTCGGTGCCCTCGATGCGAGCACAGAAGAGCTGGCCGTTCCGAACCTCCGGAGCAACCGCCTGATACGGCACGATGCTCACGCCGAAGCCTGTCTTGACCATCGCTTTGATGATCTCGACGTTCTCGGTTTCCATCACGACCTTCGGCTCGACTTTGTGTGTCAGAAAGAACGCATCGATCACGTGCCGAGTGGCGGAGCCGGGCTCGAACTGCACGATCGATTGACCCGACAGATCCTCGGGAACAATGCGTTTCTTGCGCGCCAACGGGTGCGACGGCATCGTCATGAGGAGGAGCTCCTCGCGCAGCACAGGCACCGTTTCGAGATCTGACTCTTCGACGGGCAAGGTCAACAATCCAGCGTCCACGCGACCGGATCGGATCTCCTCGAGTGAGCGCCCCGCCGTCGCCACGGTCAGTCGGATCTCCAGCTCCGGATGTACGCGCATCAAGTGTTTCAAGAGCGGCGGAAAGACGTACAGGCACACCGTCATCCCACCGGAGAGTCGAACACGTCCACGCAGGGCCCGCGTGTGGTCCGTAATCGCCGCGACCGTATCCTTCACGTCCTGAAACACGCGCTGCCCAAGGTGCACCAGGCTCTCGGCCGCCGGCGTCATACGCACCTGCCGGCCGACGCGAAGAAACAGCGGCTCGCCGAGCTCCGCTTCGAGCAGCGAAATCTGCCGGCTAATAGCCGACTGCGAGACGTTCAACTTCTTGCCGCAGGCCGTGAACGACCCTGTTTCGGCGATCGCTTGCAAGATCTCGAGCTGACGAAGATCCACGGCAGTCACAGTATTGCAGATCGCCGATTGCGGATTGAAGAGCCGAACGCCTCCGGCCGCGACCAACGATTAACGACCCATCAGCAGTTCCCGTGCCTCCTTGGTCCAGTTCTCTTCCCACGTCGGGCGCGCCGCCCGGGCCGCGCCATGGCGCAGGCGTTCGAGGACCGACTGATCATCGGGATAGCCCTCGAACAGCTCGAACAGGATGTCCGCAAGGTGGCGAGCCGTCGAAAACAGCAAGCCGTTGTCGCCGTGGCGGACGCGCTCAGCGAGACACGCGCCGTAGTCAAGTGCGCACACGGGCACACCGGCGCCGAAGAGGTCGGCCACCTTCATGGGGATGTCGAGCCCAGACGTCGACCGGTGCAGGCACAACCCCACGTCAGCGCTGCCCACGACACGCGGATACTCGTCAGGCTCGAGCCACCCGGCGCGCAGGTGGACCCGTCGAGCAGGCAGCCCTGAAAACCGCCGCTCAAACTCTGCGCGCCGCTGCCCATCGCCGGTGACGAGGATGATGAGCTGCGGGAATCGACGACCACCCGATCCAGACTCTTCCCATCCGCGCACCCGGTCCTCGAGCCGCAACACGGCATCCATCAGAACGTCGAAATCCTCGTCCTGCGTCCAACTCGATGGGCAGACGACGAAGCCGGTGGGTCCGCCGAGGACTCCCAGACGTCCGAAGAAGCCCTGTCGAAACCGATCGCGGGCGGCGCGATCGATGGGAACGAAGACCGCCGCCGGCCGGTCGTACAGCACCTGCACGCGGGGCGCGTTGAACTTGTCCTGAAGAAAGGCCGCCATACCCCGAGACACCGTCAGGCTCGCATCGATGCACTGTGCATGACGGCGTTCGAACCAGCGCGCCATCCGCACCGCCGGGTGCCAGCGTCCCAGCCGCCGCTGGAGAAGCGAGTATCCCAGGCTGTGCCAATCGACGACGAATCGGACGCCGCGTTGGCGCAGTGCAACGCGAGTCACTTCGAGCGTCGGAAACGCGGGAGGATTCTGCACGAGCACGAGATCGGCTCTGGGCAGCGCGCGGAGACCTCGCCACAAGCGGAACCCGAGGCGCACCGCGTCGCCAGTCGCGAACCCCGGGTAGACCAGAGCCCTTTCGTGCCGGAATCGCGAGGTCGCCGGCCGCAGACGATGGACCGTGATACCTGCGTGTTCCGTGATCGCGCGTGGCAGTGGTGTCCCCTCGAGGCCCACAAAATGCACTTCGACCCCGTGGTCTGCGAGCGCGTGCGCGTGGTACTGCATGCGGGCACAGCGACCGAGATCGGCCAGGGCGATGACAACAGCGCGCATGCGGTCGGAAGGACTTTAGGGGCGATGACATTGTACAGCGGGAACACTCGCGGGGCCTCGGTCGATTTTGCCCGGCCCCCGGCGGGAACGTCGTGCGTGCGCTAAGGACGGCACGCGGGCGCGCCGGTGATGAGACGAACCCGTCGTTGAAACGTCACGTATGCCCAGGCCAACTCGGACAACACGGCGAGGCGATTTCGGAATCCGATCAACCAGAAGATGTAAATGAACAACCAGATCAGCCACGCCACCGGACCGGAGGCGCGGACGCCGGCGATGTCCGCCACCGCCGATCCACGTCCCACCGTCGCCATGTTCCCATAGTCGCGGTACCGAAATGACGTGAGTGGGCGACCCGCGATCACCCGCCGGATGTTGCGGGCGACGTGGGCGCCAGACTGCTTCGCGACCTGCGCCACACCAGGGAGCCACCGGCCGTCTTGTTGCAGCGCACAGAGGTCGCCCACCACGAAGATGTTCGGCTGCCCGGGCACTTGAAGCGTGGGCTCGGCGAGCACACGGCCCGCAGCATCGAGCGGCACGGCGAGCGACCGTGCCAGCGGTGAGGCAGCCACTCCGGCAGCCCACAGGATGGTTTGCGCGTCGATGCGTTGCGCCGCCCCCCCACTTGCGGCGTCCGCGCTACGCCATGACACCCCACGCGCATCCACGTCGATGACGACCGAGCGAGTCAACACCTCGACGCCCAGTTCCTCGAGCGACCTGCGGGCCGCGGCCCGTAGTGACGTCGGAAACGCGGAAATCAGATCCGGGCCACCCTCGAGCAGCACGATTCGGGCGGACTCGGGCCGAATCGCGCGAAAGTCCTGGCGAAGCGTCCGCCTGGCGATCTCAGCGAGCGCTCCGGCCAATTCCACGCCAGTGGGTCCACCGCCCACGATCACGAAGGTCAACAACCGGCGCTGCTCCGAAGGCTCGGCCTCGCGCTCCGCGGCTTCGAAGGCCAGCAGGACACGGCGTCGAATCTCCAACGCATCGTCGAGCGTTTTCAGTCCCGGTGCGCGGCTGGCCCAATCGGGGTGCCCAAAGTACGCGTGCGTCGTGCCGGTCGCCAAGACGAGGTAGTCGTACGTGAGCCGCGTCACATCCGAGCGTTGCCAGAGCTCCTGCGGATCGGCCCAGGTGGCTCCGAGCGTGATGCTGCGCGCCGCAGGGTCGACCTACTGGGCCTCAGAGAGCCAGACACGGAGGTTGCGTTACCGACGCAGAATCCATCGGATGGGTGAGGCGATGTCGCCAGGCGAGAGCGCGGCAGTGGCCACCTGGTACAGCAGCGGCTGGAAGAGGTGATAGTTGTGCCGATCGATCAGGGTGACGCGCACCGGAGCGCTGGCGAGCCCACGTGCCGCATCCAATCCGCCGAAGCCCCCTCCGACGATCACGACATGGGGGCGCGTGTCGGAAATCATCGCGGTACTGTATCGTAATCGTAGCCCATGCACTCCGCACGGAAGCTCGACAGACCGGCCGATCGCACAGAAGGGACATCGCTCGGCGGACCAGCCTCGGTGGTGGAAACGGCGTGCCCGCTCGACTGCCCCGACTCCTGCACGCTCGCGGTGACGGTTCGACACGGCAAGTTGCTCAGCCTCGATGGCGGTCGTGTGAATCCGGTCACCAACGGCTTCATCTGCGCGAAGGTCCGTCGCTTCGGCGATCGCGTCTATGGTCCCGACCGACTGCTCTACCCCGCAGTACGAAAGGGGCGAAAAGGTGAGGGCCGATTCGCTCGCGTGTCCTGGGACGAAGCGCTCGAGAGGATCGTCGACCGGATGCGGCACGCGACGGCAACATGGGGCGGCGAGGCGATCCTGCCGTATTCCTATGGCGGGTCCAACGGTCTGCTGACGCAGGACAGCCTTGACGCCACCTTGTGGCGGCGGCTCGGGACGTCACGACTGGCTCGCACCCTCTGCGCGGCTCCCACGGGCACCGCGAACATGGCGCTGTACGGCAAGATGGCGTCGGTGACCTATGAAGACTACCTTCACGCTTCACTGATCGTGCTGTGGGGAGTCAACCCGTCTACGTCCGGTATTCACCTCGTTCCCTATGTGCGTCAAGCACAGAAGAACGGCGCCCGACTCGTGGTGATTGACCCTCGAACGACACCGCTGGCGAAGGCTGCAGACATCCACCTTGCCGTGCGCCCTGGTTCTGACGTGGCGGTGGCGCTGGCCTGGCATCGCCATCTCTTCGAGAGCGGGCAGGCCGACCGCGCATTTCTCGACGCGCAGACCGTCGGCACGGATCGGTTGCGGGAGCGCGCGTCACCGTGGACGTTCGAGCGCGCTGCCGCTGTCGCGGGCATCGATGCGACGATCCTCGAGCGCGCCGCGGTGCTGTACGCGAACGTCTCGCCCGCCCTCATTCGCTGCGGGTGGGAACTGGAGCGAAACCGAAACGGCGGAAACGCGGCCATGGCGATCCTCGCGCTGCCCGCCGTCGGCGGAAAGTTCGGCGTCCGTGGTGGCGGGTACTCGATGAGCAACTCGGCCTCTTGGAACATCGACAAGGCGTGGATCAGCGCGCCCGAACAACACTCTCGGCTCGTCAACATGAACCAGCTCGGTCGTGCGCTGACGGAACTCAAGACGCCCCCGGTGGACGTTCTCTTCTGCTACAACGGCAATCCGGTCGCGACAGTACCCGATCAGCGCCGCATCGTGCGGGGGCTCGAGCGCGAGGATCTGTTCACCGTGGTCTTCGAGCAGGTGATGACCGACACTGCTATGTATGCGGACGTCGTGCTGCCGGCAACCACGTTTCTCGAAGGCTACGATTTCGCCCGAGCCTACGGCCCGCTCAGCCTGCAGCTCACTCGCCCTGTGATCGAAGCCGTCGGTGAAGCCCGTACGAATGCCGACGTCTTCGCCGAGTTGGCTCGGCGGTGCGGCGTGGCAGGAGCGGACGATCCCGAAGGCGAGCTCGACCTTCTCGTGAAGGTCATCGACCAGCTTCCTGCCGCGCTCCGCGAGGACGTCCGCGCAGGCGCTCGCCCCGTGCCGCCATTCGGCGCCACCCCGATTCAGTTCGTGGACGTGTTTCCCAACACTCCCGATGGGAAGGTTCACCTGTTTCCAGACGCCCTCGATGCGGCGGCACCGGCCGGGTTGTACGCTTTTCAGCCCGACCCAGCCACCGAGACGTACCCGCTCGCGCTCATCTCACCCGCCAGCGATCGCACGATCAGCTCCACACTGGGGGAGCTGCCGAGGCCGGACGTGAGGTTGACGATGCACCCGGATGATGCCGCGGCTCGGGGGTTGGAGGGCACGGACGTCGTCTGTGTGTTCAATGCACTTGGCGAGGTCCGGTGTCCTCTCAGCGTCTCGACGGCCGTCTGTAGGGGCACGGTCAGCCTACCGAAGGGCGTGTGGCGTCGCAGCACGCACAATGGCTTCACGGCCACCGCGCTCGTGCCCGACACGCTCACGGACCTCGGAGGTGGCGCCTGCTTCAACGATGCTCGCGTTCAAGTGGCGTCTGTCGCCCAAGCGTAGGGGACTGGACGGGGCAGGGCGCGACGGGGGCCGTCACCCAACGTTTCAATGGATTGCGCCTTCCCGAGTTGGCGTCGCGGGCGCGTCCGTGAGCAAGCGCCCACGTCCGCCTCGACTCACCTGTCCGCCTTTACGTCCGGCCTGCCGAGCTTCGTCTGGCGTCCATTCGTGGGCGGTGCCCTTCTCGTGGGCCGCGCGTCCGCCCTTGCTGGCAATCTCACGCTGCTGTTCTGGTGACATCGATGCGAAGCCGCGGTGCTCTTTACGTTCATTTGTCACGATCTGCCCTCCCGCTTCATGCTGCGCTGTCGTTCTGTGAGTCGGCCACGCGGGAACCCCTAGGCTGTGGGCGGGTTCGCGGCTAACTCTGTCGTGTCTCCGTGCTGCGCGTCACGTTCAGGCGCCCACTGCATCCAGCGCCCGTCTGCGGAGCCGGCGCGCAGCCTCCGACCCCGCCTACGCGTAGATTATTCAAGAACGGTGCCACCTCTCAGATAGATGGGATCCGCTAACTTGTTGACTGGAAAGCTGTTGAGGAGCAGGCCTCCCCGAAGCTCAAGGGATCTTGCAGTAGAATACTACAGAAGGGCTTGATCACAGTAGCGAATGCAGTCAGACGAGCTGGGTTGCTCGCCGGTTTGTCGATGACCTGCTCCGTGGCGATTGCCGCATATCTCGGCCAATCACCAGGCACGTCATCGAGCGAGGGCTATTGACCTACCACCGGTCCACCCCCAAATGACCCAGCTAGGATCATTGCGGCTTGTATTCAGGCGGGAGCGCGTTGCCTTCGCCGAAGAAGAACTCCTCCATGTGGCGCGCCACGAGATCCTGCGCTTCCTTTTGCCAGGGCATGAGGCGGTACTCATTGAGGATCATCTTCATCCGGTCTTCCCAGAGTCGCCAGGCATCGGCTGACACCTCGTCGTAGATCCGCCGACCCAGCGCTCCCGGCCACGGCACCTCGTTCAAACCGGGGAGTTCCTTCCGAAACTTCGCGCAAAACACCGTCCGGGAATCGGCCATGAGCGAATTGTAGCATCTGCTAGACTCCGCACATGGACTCAGCGATGCCGCCGGCGACCGCTGCGGCCGTGCCCATCGCCCGTGATGAGGACCGAGCGTTCTTCGGCCATCCGCGCGGGCTGTCCACGCTCTTCTTTACCGAGATGTGGGAACGCTTCAGCTACTACGGCATGCGTGCGTTCCTGATCTTCTATATGACCACCGCAGTCGCCACTGGTGGGATGGGCCTGAGCACGGCGACGGCGGCGGCGATCTACGGCACGTACACCGCCATGGTGTATCTGCTGAGTGTGCCTGGCGGCTGGATGGCCGATCGCGTGCTCGGCCAACAGTGCGCCGTCCTGTATGGCGGCATCGGCATCGCGCTCGGCCATTTCTCGCTGGCGGTCCCCAGGCCCGCCTTCTTCTACCTCGGCCTCGTGCTCATCGCGCTCGGCACTGGGTTGCTCAAACCGAATATCAGCGTGATCGTCGGGCAGCTCTACGGCCCGCAAGACGGTCGGCGAGACGCGGGGTTCTCGATCTTCTACATGGGGATCAACCTCGGTGCGTTTCTCGGTCCACTCATCGCCGGCTTCCTGGCACAGGATGAGCGCTTCCGCACCTTGATCGCGGGCTGGGGCCTGAATCCCAATGACGCCTGGCATTTCGGCTTCGGAGCGGCTGGGGTCGGTATGGCACTTGGCGTCCTACAGTTCGTGTTGACCGGCCGGTATCTCGGCGGGGCCGGTCTCCGGCCCGGGGGCGCGACCAGCCCGGAGCTCGCCAGTCGGTTCAAGCGTCAGGCGATCCTCTGGGGTGGCTCGAGCCTCGGGGCACTCGCACTGATCGGACTTCTGGCGGCAACCGGTGCCATCGTCATCGAGCCGACGTTTGTTCGCGATCTCGTGGGGTACTCGCTGACGATCATCACCGTCGTGTTCTTCGCCAACCTCTTCCGCGATCGAAGCTGGACGTCCGAAGAACGCAGCCGGCTGTGGGTCATCTTCGTGTTCTTCGCGTGCGCGGCCATCTTCTGGGGCGTGTTCGAGCAGGCCGGATCGACGCTCAGTCTCTTCGCCGATCGCAACACGCGAAGGGAGATGTTGGGCGCGGCGTTTCCGGCGAGCTGGTTCCAGACGTTGAACGCGATCTTCATCGTGGCCTTCGCACCAGTGTTTGCCTGGCTTTGGTTCACGTTGGGCCAGCGACAGCCTGCAAGCCCAACCAAGTTTGCGATCGGCCTGATCGGGGTCGGTATCGGCTTTCTGCTGCTGGTGGCGCCCGCGCGTGCGGGTGCGAGCGGCGCGCTGGTCAGTCCGCTCTGGCTCGTCGCCGTATATCTCATTCACACCTTCTCTGAGTTGTGCTTGAGTCCGGTCGGGCTGAGCTCGATGACCAAGCTCGCACCGGCCCGCATCCAAGGATCGATGATGGGGGTCTGGTTCCTGGGATCCTCGGTCGGCAACTTCATGGCGGGCCAAACGGCGACGTTCTACGAATCGATGCCGCTCGCGACGCTCTTCGCCGCGGTCAGCGTCACTCCGATTGTCGCTGGCATCCTGATGTTCCTGCTCAGCCCGAAGTTCACGAGGATGATGGGGGCGGTTGGTCGCTAGCCAGCTCGGTCTCTGATGCCCCTCGACGAATACAACCGTAAACGTGACTTCGCGAAGTCGCCCGAACCGCGCGGACAGGTGAGAAGTCGAAACACTCACGAGCGGTTCTTCTGCGTGCAGAAACACCTCGCCAGCCATCTCCACTACGACTTCCGACTGGAACACAACGGAGTTCTACTCTCGTGGGCCGTGCCGAAGGGGCCGTCGCTCGATCCGAAGACGAGGCGACTGGCCATGCGGACGGAAGACCATCCCCTCGACTACGGCGAGTTCGAGGGCGTCATCCCCGAAGGCTACGGCGCAGGCATCGTCATGTTGTGGGATCGGGGCACGTGGACACCGGAGGTGGCGGATGTTGACGCCGCCCTCAGAAAAGGCGACCTGAAGCTCATCCTCAACGGCTACAAGCTCAAGGGATCGTGGGTGCTCGTGCGCACCGGCGGCCGCTACCGTGGGGCGCGCGAAGGAGACGGTCGAAGCTGGCTACTCATCAAGCATCGTGACGACTGGAGCGGCGAGCTCGACATCACGACGTTCGCCCCTCGCAGCGTGAAAAGCGGCGGCGAGTTCGAGGACATTCTGGCGGCCGACACACCCGCCATCTGGGAATCGCATCGGCCGACGCAGGTTGGCGAAGCTGGCGCGCTGCTCGCTGACATCATCGCACGCGCGGCGCGCCGCAAAGCGGCAGCGCGAGCCGCCGAGTCGATCCCGGGGCCGCCTCGATCGCGTGCCATGAAGGCGACCGAGAAGGCCGCGACACAATCGCGTGCACTCAGAGCGCGCACGGCGGGCGACCCCACTTCGAGAACGAGCGCGCGCCGCGGCCGGGCGATGAAGTCATCCCGCCGCAAAACACCCTAGACCGGATGACCAGTGCCACGGGCCCGCGAGCTTCCACCCGGCACTCCGCCGGGGTTCGGGACGAAGCTCCGACCAGTTAATATGTCAACAAGCGTCGGGAGAGCACGGACCAGATCGCGTAGGCCAACCGCAGTCGGTCGTGCCGCGCGATCTCACCGCTCCAGAATGCCCCCCTACTTGCTCGCAGTGGTCTGGTAGGGTCCCCGGCAGCAGAGGCTCCTTGTGCTCGGTCGCATATCGCGCCAGCACGGCGGCCGAGGGCCAGGCCTGGTTGGTCACGACGACTTCGACGGGACGCTGGATGACCTCTTCGATGCGGGCGACCGCGACCGCGACGGTGAACCCCATCATACCGCGCCCTTCCGTGAGGAGGTTGCAGACCAGGATCACCGGACCCGACATCTGGCGCAGCGCCTCGGACACGCCCCGAACCAGGAAGATCGGCATCAGGCTGGTATAGAAGCTGCCAGGTCCAATGATCACGGCATCGAACGTCCCAATCGCGGCGGCCACCGACGGATAGATGGATACGGGCGGTTCGAGCCACGTGCGCTCGACGAACCGGCCGGACGATTGAGCGGCGTCGACCTCCACTTCACCACGTGTTGTGGAGCCGTCACTGTACCGCGAGCAGACCGACGCCTGCTGCACGCTCACGGGCCATACCCGCCCCTTGCACCCGAGCAGCGCGCGCAAGCCGTCGATCGCATCCAGAAAGTCGCCGCTGTACCGCTGCATCATCGAGAGCAGCACGTTGCCACCGGTGTGGCCGCCCAGACGCGCGTGCTCCAAGGTGGGAAGCCGCGCCAGCAGCACCCGACGCGCCTCGCGTGGTTTACGTGACAAGGCAAGCGCGCATTTCAGAATGTCGCCCGGCGGCAGCACGCCGAGCTCGTCGCGCAGCACACCGGAGCTGCCGCCGCTGTCGAACATCGTCACGACAGCGTCCGCGTGCACCCACGAATTGCTCTTGAGACCACCAAGGAGGCTGGGCAGACCGGTCCCGCCGCCGAAGCAGCCGACACTCAACACGCGCAGATGCATGTGCTCCCATTTTATTAGGGTCCGGGACGCTCGCGCCTACAATGGTTTCCATGGCTGTACCCGACAGCGTCCACGCCCTCGAACGTGACCTCCACGACATCTTCGACTCGCGATTCCTGTCGCTTGTGATGTATCGCCCTGTGGTACGCGTGCCAGGTGGCCTGCTTCACACCCTGGCGACCGTCCAGGAGCTGCGTTTGGACGACCTGCGACGTTGTGCGGATCGCGTCGTGGTGTGGCAGGACAGCGGCCTCGCAACGCCGCTGCTCCTGCCCCGCCACGAACTCGGCCGCTCACTCGATTCGTTTCCATTGGAGTTTGGAGCCATCCTGGCGGACCACGAAGTGGTCGTTGGCTCGGATCCGTTTGCCGACATGCGCGTCGACGACGCCGACATCCGGCGCGCGTGCGAGGTCCAGGTCCGGAGCCACCTGCTCCACCTCCGAGAGGGCTACGTCGAAGCCCGCGGACGCGGTGACGCGTTGGGCGAGCTCTTGACCGATTCGGTGGCGCCGCTGGCCGGGCTGGTCACAAGCATCGCCCGACTCCTGGGTCAGCCGCCCAGTCAGGCCACGACAGCCGCCGCCATGGTGGAGCGGATGGCCCACCTCGCTCCGGGCAGTCTCGCGGCGCCGCTGCAACACGCACCTCTGTCGGGTGAGCAGGCACGACAGCTCTTTCCGCCCCACCTGGCAGCCATCGACCAGTTGACGCGTTACGTGGACTCATGGAGCGGCCCGGATCATCGGAGTCGCGCGTGAGCAGAGGCCTGGGGCTAGCCGCGGTTCTTGTCGTCCTCCACCTGTGCCTGCCCTTCGCGACGGCGACCGCCCGCGCGCAGGCGGCTTCCGAACTCCCGATCATCTCCCAGCCGGTCACCGATCTGGCCAACGTGATCGATCGCGAGTCCGCCGCACGCATCGACCGGCTCAGCCGCGCGTTGCAACAGGCGACTGGGGACGTTGTGGTCGTCGTCACGGTCCCGACCGTGGCTCCGTACCCCGACGTCAACGAGTACGCGGTGAAGCTCTTCGAGAACCACGGGCGCGGCATCGGCACGCGCGGCCAGGACAACGGCGTGCTGATTCTCCTGGCGACGAGCGAACGACGCGTGAGCGTGGAAGTCGGCTACGGGCTCGAGCAGTGGATCACCGATGGCTTTGCGGGACAAACGAGCCGCGAAGACATGACGCCGTACTTTCGCGAGGGCCAGTACGGCCAAGGCTTGCTGAACGGCACCTCGCGCATCATCGGTCGCATCGCGCAAGGGCGAAACGTGACCTTGCAGGATGTTCCGAGACCCCGGCGAGCGATGCCCCGCCAGACGAGTCCGCCGCTCTGGGTCATCATCGTGTTCTTCATCGTCATCATCCTCATCAGCCGATCGACGGGAGGACCCGGCCGCGGTCACCGCAGCGTGCGGCGATGGGGACGGTACGGTGGCTGGTCGAGCGGCGTCGGACCCTTCGGCGGTGGTTTCGGCGGTGGGTACAGCGGCGGCGGCTGGGGTGGCGGCGGCGGATTCGGTGGTGGCTTCGGCGGGTTTGGCGGCGGCCGCTCTGGCGGCGGCGGGGGCGGAGCCAGCTGGTAACGGAGCGCTCAACGCGGATGGTAGGATTCCAATATGAACACCACACGTCGACTGGCGATCCGGCGCGTGCTCATCCTGCTCGCGGCGGGGTCGGTGAGCGGATGCTCGTACAACCGTTTCGTCGGCCAGGAAGAGGCCATCAAGGCCCAGTGGGCCCAAGTCGAGAATCAGCTACAACGCCGAAACGACCTCATCCCCAATTTGGTGGAATCGGTGAAGGGCTACGCTGCGCACGAAGAAGGTGTGTTTAAGGACATCGCGGAGGCCCGGTCGAGGCTGCTCGCGGCCAAGTCGCCTGATGAGACCATCCAGGCCGCGAATCAGCAATCCAACGCACTGGGGCGGCTGCTCGCCGTCGTCGAGAGCTACCCGCAACTGAAGGCCAACGAACAATTCAATCGCTTGATGGACGAGCTCTCTGGTACGGAAAATCGCCTCGCGACAGAGCGCATGCGCTACAACGACCGCGTGCAGGAGTACAACACGTCTCGACGTCAGTTCCCGTCCAACGTGACAGCGACGATCTTCCAGTTCAAGGAGTACTCCTTTTTCGAAGCGCCCGCCGAAGCGAAGCAGGTTCCGAAGGTGAATTTCGGCAAGTCGTGATTACGTGGGGCTCTGCCCCACAGCGCGGCTCGGTTGCTCGCGGGGCCGCACAACCTCGCTCCGCTTCCTCGCGTTCTCGCCTTTCTCGCCGTTGGCAGCCGACGCTGCCCTAGCTGGCAGCAGCGTGAGCCGGGAATCGGCTCGTGCCGAGACGGCGCCCTCTGAGAACGGGAGGAGCGCCATCTCTCCTGCGCGCCATCGGTCCACCTGATCGAGATACCTCGGGCTGTCGGGTGCGGCGGATTGCCCTGGCGGCAGCACGATTCGAGAGCGGTCCCAATCCTGCAGATCGAAGACCAGCTCTACGATTGGCCCTATCGATCCGTCGGCGGTTCGTCCCGTTGCGAAGACACTCGATGGATAGCCCCCAACCGCGAACGGGCCCGCGCCGTAACGGCGCCTCGCCTCAGCCGAGATGGCAAGCGGATGCCGAAATGTCAGTTGCTGGAACGTGCCCCAGGTCACCGGGTCGCCCCCATCACCCGGGGCGCTCTCGGGGGCCCTGGAACTGTCGGCGCCCACAGTCCAACGCCGTTCATCATCGACCGTGGCCGTTAGGGCGTCTCGCAGGAGCGCGTCTCTGGCGGCCGCGGTGTCGCCGTCGAACCAAACAGACGAAGGCCTCGTGAGCGACGGGACGAGCAGGCGGCCGCCACGGATCACGAAATCATCGAGCAACGCCGATGGAATACGCAAAGAGCCCAGACGCCGCAGCAGCGCGTGCTCCCAGACGACGTAGAGCAAGGCGTCTGGCGAGTCTGGCCGCACCTGACGGTCCCACTGCAGGAGCCGATCGCGCGCACGCGCGCCGAGCGGATCGGACACATGAAGCGGCTCGAGCAGCGGGATGAGCTGGCCGGCAGTCCACGCAATCGTATCGCGCAGCGACTGGTGCACCTCGTCTAGGCTGAGCCGGTCGCCAGTCAGCCGCTCTGTCATGCGCCGCAATCGCGCCACGCTGTTCGGTACGCTCACGACCACCGCGTCAGACGTCGGGAGCGTGTGGGGCAGTCGGTCCAGGTCGGTCCAGCTTTGCCAGTCGCCCTCTCGCACCCAACCCGCAGACGGAAGAGCACCGCGACCTCTGGGTCGCAGCGGCACCCGTCCTCCAGTTTGTGCGGCGACGCGGCCTTCGACATCAGCGCACACGAACTCAGCGACGGGAGCTTTCCAACGAGCCAATGCCGCCCGAAACTCGGACCGCGACTGCGCGCGACTAAGCGCCAGGGCACCGAGCTCTGCCGCTGTGCCTGGCTCAGTGCCGGTCCAGCGTAATGTGTACGCCAGCGAGCGTTGGCGGTCCACGGCAATCACCACACCATGAGACGAGTACTGGCGCTCGTAGTCGAATGGCTCGCTGCGCCCCTTCACCGCGACTGACTCTCGGACGATCGTCAAGTCGCGCCATCCGCCGCCCGGCACGGCGACCTGACGCGGATTGGTCGGGTTCACTCGTTCGACGACGATGTCCTGCGTGTCGGCGAGCGTGGGTGCGAAGCTCCAGGCGATCCGGTCGTTGTGTCCGATCGACACCCCCGGTAACCAGGGCGCCGTGGCGCCGATCACATTCCAACCTGGGGCCTGCAGGTGCACGAGGTATCGAGTCGACGGGATCTGCAGCAACCCGTTGACGGCCCCCGCCAACAGCGGCGACCCGGTGGCCGATCGCGAAGCTCCGACCCCCATCGCAAGGCTCGCGATCGACGGGACAGGCAACGGCAGTGGCTTCGCGGTGGCCGGCGGCTCGGAACGGGGAAGGCCCGGAATCGGACCACTCAAACCGAGAAAGAACGGTTGGGTGCCGACACGACGCAGCACGTCAGCCACGAAGTAGTTGATCGCCTTGAGATCGACCGCCGACGCCGGCAGCGGCTCGTCGAACCCGAGGAGCTGACCAGCCCGGCCTGACCCGACGGTGGCGGACAGCCGTGCGCGGAACAGCTCGTCGTCCGCGCCACCACTGGCCAGGAAGGCGTCCGTCCGGTTGAGCAGATCCTCGGGCGCCCATCGCTCAGGCTTCCAGCCGGCCAGCGCGAATTCCTCGGGAAGCTGCCCGCTGGTTAGCGTGATCCACGCGTTGATGCCACGTGTGAACGCCAGCGCAATCGCGCGTGTGTCGGGTCCGTAGCTCGCCCACTCCGCGTCCAGCGGCCCCCGATATTGCATCCGCCGCGTCATCGCATCGCGCTCGATGAAGTTCGACCCAAGCACTTCGGCGAGCCGTCCTTGGACCGAGCGCCGCCACAGATCCAGTTGGAACAGCCGGTCCTGCGCTTGGACGAACCCCTGCGCGAAGAATAGATCGTCCTGATTGGCGGCGACGATATGTGGGATGCCGAGAGTGTCACGCGTCACCGTCACGGGAGCGGAGAGGCCGTCCACGATCAATGTGCCGGAGACCTGTGGCAACGGTGGTGCCGGGATCGGCGGGGGCTGTGGCGCCGGCGGCCGACGACAGCTCACAACGGCGGTGAGGACGAGCAGCCCGAGGACGCGCGCTACACTACGACGCATGGGATTCAGGGAGCGACTGCTCGCCGATTACGACCACGAGATCGCCTCGACGCGTCGCGTCCTGACGCATCTGCCTGAGCAACGGCTGACATGGCAACCTCACGCACGGTGTCGCTCGCTCAACGCCTTGGCCACGCACGTCATCGACGTCCTCGGATGGGCCTCGCCGATCCTGGGTCAGGACACGTTCGATCTCGACGACGCACCACCGGCACCGGATCCGCTGCCATCGTGTGCGGAAATCATGACACGCTTCGAGGCCCGGGCATCACGCACCAGAATCGAACTCGATCGCAGCGACGCCGAGTACAAAGCGCAGTGGCGCTTGACCCAGGGTGGCGCCGAAGTCTTCGCGATGCCGCGTGAGGGCGCGATCCGCGCCTTCGTGTTGCACCATCTGATTCACCATCGGGGCCAACTCACGGTCTATCTCAGGCTGGCGGACGTCCCGGTCCCGCCCGTGTACGGTCTGACCGGCGTGTGATCACCATACGGGCTGCGTCCCGGCCCGCCTACTGACCGGACTGCGCGATAACCGGGGAAGGGGTGGTGGTCGGCGCCTCCGACTGCGCTCCAACCGGCGTAAGGTGCGCCAGGTGCCTGTCTCGCCCATCGAGGATGGCGCGGGCCCGCGCCAAGTCCAGCGCACCATCCCACCGCGCGACGACCATCGTCGCGACCGCGTTGCCGATGAGGTTGGTGATGGCTCGGGCCTCCGACATGAAGCGGTCGACGCCGAGCAGGAGCGTCAGACCCGCAACCGGAATCGTCGGAAACGCCGCCAAGGTCGCCGCGAGCGTGACGAAGCCGCTGCCGGTCACCGCAGCCGCACCCTTGGACGTCAACAGCAGGACGGCGAGGATGCCCAGCTCCTGACTCCACGTCAGGTCGATGTTGCTCGCCTGCGCCACGAACACCGCTGCCATCGTCATGTAGATGGAGGTGCCGTCCAGGTTGAAGGAGTATCCCGTCGGCACCACCAAGCCAACCACTGGCTTCGCGCACCCAATGTGCTCCAGCTTCGACATGATCCGAGGGAGCGCGGACTCAGACGACGAGGTGCCCAAGACGATGAGGATCTCTTCAGAGATGTAGCGAAGGAACTTGAAGATGCTGAAGCCGGCCGCGGCCGCGATGGCGCCGAGGACGACGAACACGAAGAATGCGCACGTGAGGTACACGCCGAGCATCAGCTTGCCGAGCGAGATGAGCGATGCCACGCCGTAACGGCCGACCGTGAAGGCCATCGCGCCAAACGCGCCAATCGGCGCCAGACGCATGACCATCGACACAACGGTGAAGAGCCCATCGGACGCCATCTGGACCACATGCACGAGCGGCTGCGCGCGCGGACCCAACTGCAGCAGCGCCAGCCCGAACAAGACCGCGAACAGCAACACCTGGAGCACTTCGCCCCTCGCGAACGCGCCAATCACGGTATCGGGGATGACGTTCAGGACGAAATCGACGGTACTCAGATGCTGCGAGGCGTTGGTATAGGAAGCGACCGAGCTCGCGTCGACAGTCGTCGGATCGAACCCGATGCCGCTCCCTGGCTTCAACACCGTCACCACCACGAGACCGATCGCCAGCGCAAGCGTCGACACCACCTCGAAGTACACGAGGGCCCGCAGGCCAATTCGACCGACGTGCTTCATCTCGCCCATATGGGCGATGCCCACGACGACCGTGGTGAACACGATTGGGGCGATGAGCATCTTCACCAGCTTGATGAAGCCGTCGCCCAGCGGTTTCATCGCGGCGGCGTTCTCTGGCGACACGAAGCCAAAGACGATGCCCAACGCGATGCCGAACAGCACCTGCACGTACAGATTGGCGTAGAACGGACGCGTCATGCAGGGTCTATCTTACTTCCGGACATCGCCGATCACTCGATGGCGGATCGGCTAGTGGCGAGCCACGCCGACTCGAGCTCCGCTGCATTGGCGTACCGCTGGTCCGGACGCCGGTCGAGACAACGAACGATGATGCGCGCGGCGTCTGCGGCAAGGCCTGGCGCGAAGACGCGCGGATCCTCGAAATCGCCCGCGACGATCCGGGCGATCAATTGCGGCACGGTCGCGGCGGCGAACGGCCGCTTCCCTGTGAGCAACTCGTACGCGAGCACGCCGATCGTGAAGACGTCGGTGCGGCCGTCGGGCAGCTCGCCGAGCAATACCTCGGGGCCGACGTAGAACAAATCGGTGTTGGAGATCTGCAGGCCTCGCAGCGCCTCCTCGCTCGAGCCGGCGAGCACGTGCTGCAGCTCCACAATGCCCGCTGACGAGATGATCAGACGCTCATCGCGACCTTCGCCCGTGAGGCGAATAATCTTGGGGGTCACGCCATACGCCAGAGTGCCCGTACGGTGAAGGGCGTGCGACGCGCTGGCCAGATCGAGCACGAGACGACGCCCGCGCTCCCACGGCAGCACGCCTTCCGTATCGAGGACGTGGCGGAGCGATGGCCCAACGATGAAGTCGGTCACCACGTAGACGAGGTCACGCTCCTCGCCATAATCGCGAACTTGCAGGATTGATGCGTGCGCAACTTGCATCGTCCGCGCCTCACGGAGAAAGCGTGAGCGGGCGGCGTCCCAAGTCGCCTGAGCGCCTCGGCGCAGGATCCGGATGGCGACGCGGGTGCCCATGGCGCGGTGCGTCCCCTCGTAGATCTCGCTTCCCAGTCGACCTTTCGCGATGAGCTCGCCAAGGTCATAGCGCTCTCGCACGCCGGATCCCGTCGACAGCGTGGCGCGATCGGGACCGTGATCGCGTCCATCGAGTGCGTGAGCGAACGCCGTGGCGGTCGGCCATCGAAGTCCCGGTTCCTTGGCCAGCGCCTTCAGCACCACGCTGTCCAAGGCGGGGTCCAGCTCGGGGCGCCACTCGCTCGGGCGCGCGGGGACAGCCGTCAGCCGCTTCGCGAGCAGGGTTCGCGCATCCTGCTCGACGAAGGGCGGGCGGCCGGTCAGCATCTCGTACACGACCATGCCAACGCTGTAGATATCGGACCGGCCGTCCACCACCTCGCCGTTCAGCTGTTCGGGAGACGCGTAGGCCAGTGACGCCATGAGCGGAGCCGTCGGCGCCGATTGCATCGTCGCATTCTCGGCGCCCCGCATCAGCCCGATGCCGAAGTCGACAATCTTGGGCACGACCTTTCCGGTCTCGTATCGATGCGTCACGATATTGGCGGGCTTGAGATCGCGATGCACGAGCCCCAACGAATGCGCCAAATCGATGGCCGCCGCCAGGTCCACGGCAATCCGGCGCACCTGCTCGGTCGGCAAGGGCCCAGTTTCCGCTATGTCCTGCGCCAGGCTCCGCCCGTTCAGGAACTCTATGACCAAGAACGGCCCGAAGCCGGGATCGACGCCGACGTCCAGGACACTGACGATGTTGGGGTGGCGAAGCGCGGCGCAGAGACGGCCTTCGGTCATGAACCGATCGCGTCGCCCCTCGTCCTCCAGTGCTGCGGAGTGAATGACCTTGAGGGCGACGTCGTCCCCCAGGCGCGTGCGCCGTGCGCGAAAGACCTCGCCCATCCCCCCGGCGGCGATGCGAGCCACGATCTAATACCGACCGTCGATGACATCGCCAACGCGCAGCGCCGACGGACCTTGGCGCACCGGTCGTTCTCCGGGCGAGGTCGCCGTCGGCTCTCCTGGCTGCTGTTGTGTCTGAGCGGTCTGGCCGGGGTGCCCGGCGTCTCCGGGACCCTCGTCGTCTCCCGTGTCTCCGTGATCCCCAGCGGCCCCACGAGTCAGTCCACCCGCCACAACGCGCCGTGGTCCCAGTCGAGCGTCTCGCAGATGGCCTGCAGGAGGTGCACTGCGGCCTCGGCTGGCGTCGCCGCCTCCGCGAGCGCGCGCGCCGCCGCATAATCGACGGTCAAGCGTCTGTCGGGTTGCGGGGGAGGAGGGATCTCAAGCGGCACGAGTGCGTCACCATCGCCTGGTACCGCCGGATTATAGGCTCGTCGGGCTCCGGCGAGACGGGGACCCCTCGGCGGTTTTCACGCCGCTGAGTCGCCGTCGTCATGCCTGCGCCGAGGTGCGAAGGTCCGCGGCGGCGGACCCTGAACGGCTGGCGTGGTTCGACTGACGGGTGACCGGGCCCGTTCTGGATGGACGAGGCCGCGAGACGCGTCCACCGTTCCACGAGGTGCGGATGCTCATCGCGCTCCCCGAAACCCGTCAACACGCCGCCCAGACAGCGCTCGCTCGAGCTGAGGTCCTCGGGGCCATCCGGAACGCGAGGCACCTCGAGCCTCACGTGAGCTCGAAACAGGCGCCATATAATCGATCACGCGTTGACTCCGGAATTCGTCGCCCATCCCGCGTTGCGCGGCGGCCACAAGATGACGCTGTACGGCTGGGGCAAGCCGCGTTCGTTCCCCACGCTGCCGCCTCCGGTCGAGAGGTACTTCGAGATCGAGCCTGACGCGCGTGTCCTCGCGCACTGCCACTGGCAATCGGAGCCTGCTCGCCACTCGACCCTGCTCCTGCTGCACGGCCTGAACGGCTCGAGCCAGGCGCACTACATGCGTGGCATCGCGGCAAAGGCGCTCGCGCAGGGCATGAACGTCCTCAGGCTCAATCAGCGGAACTGCGGCGGAACCGAGCATTTGTCGGCGGGCCTGTTTCACTCCGGATTAACGGCTGACGCCAGGCACATCATCGAGGAACTGAGCGGGGTCGATGGCCTGCCGGCGATCGCCGTGGCCGGGTACTCCCTCGGCGGCAATCTGGCACTGAAGCTCGCCGGGGAGTACGGCGACGCCCCACCGGCCGCGCTCAGAGCCGTCGCGGCGGTCTCGCCGATTCTCGAGATCTCTCTCTGCGTGCACGCGCTCGAGCGCCGCTCGAATTGGATCTACCAGTGGAACTTCGTCCGCGACCTCAAAGCAAGGATGAGACGCAAAGATCGGCACTGGCCCGGCAGCTTCGATCTCTCGAAGCTGCCATCAATCAGAACCGTCCGCCAGTTCGACGATGTCTACACGGCGCCGCACTTCGGCTTCGCCGACGCCGAGGACTACTACCACAAGGCGAGCGCCATGCGGGTAATCGATCGCGTCCGCGTACCGGCGCTGGTGATCACCGCGGCCGACGACCCGTTCGTTCCGTCTCAGCCCTTTCGCGATCCGCGCGTCACCGGAAATCCGCGCGTCACACTCCGACTGTCGGAGCACGGCGGGCACTGTGGGTTCATCTCGACGCGTCCGCCCCGAGGCTTTCAGAACGGTCACAACTTCCTCGACGACGAATACTGGGCCGAGACCCAGATCGTGCGCTTCGTGGAGTCGCACTCGGAACTCTGACTTCGGAATTCTGGACTCAGAACTCCAGACCGAAAACTCAGCATGGGCATCACGTCGAAGCGGATCAGGCCTGCAGGTGTCGCCGTAACAGCGCCGCGAATTCAGGGCCCTTCCCTTCCTCCTCGTGCTTGAAATACACGTACACGTCGCGGCACTCGGTGGTCGCGGCACGAATCCGGTCTGCCCACGCGGCGATGTCATCCCGCGTATAGCCCTCGTCTCGGAGGCGGAAGTACGCATAGTCCGCGGTCACGGCAAGAGGCGTGGAGACCTTCTCGCTGTCGGCGACGCACAGCGCGTAGCCGCGGGCCTGGAGCCGCTCGACCACCGGGTCGTCAAACCAGGACGGGTTGCGAAACTCGAACGCGGCCGGTGCCTTCGGCGGAAGCTCACCAAGGAACGCGTCGAAGAGGTCGAGGTCGCGCTTCAGGTGCGGCGGCAGCTGAAACAGCAGCGCGCCGAGCTTGTCGCCAAGCGTCCCCGCAACCGTGCAGAAACCCCGCACCAGATCGCCGCAATTCCGCAACCGGCTATCGTGCGTGATTCGCCGTGGCGCCTTCAATGTGAGCTTGTACGGCGACGGGGTCTGCGCGGCCCATACCGTCACGAGCTTCTCGTTCGGCATCCGGTAGAAGGTGTAGTTGATCTCCACGGTGGGGAACCGCTCGGCGTAGTACGGCAACATCTTCGCCGCAGGGAGATCGGTCGGGTAGAAACTCCCCTTCCACTCGGGGTAGTCGTAACCAGAGGTACCGATCCAGAACATCGTCGGGTTGGTTGGGGTTCAGGGGTTCAGAGTTTCAAACGGTTCAACGGTTCAACGGTTCAAGGGTTCAAGGGTTCACGTTTCTCAATATACCCCGGCTCTCGAGAACCCACGAGCCCTTGAACCCTCGAACCGGCGAACCCTTCGCAGTACACTACTTCCGTGACGGAGCGGTTGAGATCTCTCGTTCGAGCGGCGGCTCGCGCGCTGTGTGTGGCCGTTGTGATGGTCGTCGCCATCGCCAGCAGCAGTTGTGGAGATCCTCCGTCAACCGCGGCTCGCACGTATACGATGCAGGGACAGGTCATCTCGGTGGCTCTCGAGCGCAAAGAGACGGTCGTCAAGCACGAGGCCATCGCCGGATTCATGGAAGCGATGACGATGCCGTACTCCGTGCGCGATGCGAAGGAGATTTCGGCGCTCCAGCCGGGCGATCTCATCACGTCGACGTTGGTCGTCGAGGACGGTGGCTCGGCCTATCTGCGCGACATCAGAATCGTCGGAGATGCCCCGCTCGAAGGACCATCAGCAGCGACGACTGCGGCTGCATCCTCGAAGTTATCCGACGGTCCGCGTGCGCCCAATCTTCTGACCGGAGGCGATACCACACCCGATGCCACGTTTGTCGACCAGGATGGGAAGGCGCGCGACTTCGCCTCGTTCCGGGGGTCCGCGGTCGTCGTCACGTTCATCTATACGAAGTGCCCGCTGCCGACCTTTTGCCCGCTGATGGACCGGCATTTCGCCACACTCCAGGCGCGGCTGGCTGAGCATCCTTCGCTGAAGAGCGTGCACCTGGTGACCATCAGCTTCGATCCTTCGACTGACACACCGGAGGTACTCAAGCGCCATGCGACGTCGGTCGGTGCGGATCCAACACGCTGGACGTTCCTGACCGGCGACCAGGCGGACATCGAGGCGTTGGCTGGCCGATTTGGCGTGTTCGCCATGCGGGCGAAGGATGCGGCCGACATCACACACAATCTTCGAACCGCGATCGTGGACGCGAACGGAGTCTTCGTGAAGGCCTACACGGGCAACGACTGGACTCCCGAGCAACTCCTCGCCGACCTCACCAGCCTTGGCCGATAACGGACTGACAACCCATCTGCGGCGCGTGCCCATCCGATCATGAGTCCGTCGTTTCGACCGACAGAGCGCCGCCTCATCGCTCGGCTCCGCACACCGACACACGTGCAGGAATATCTCAACAATCTGGCATACAACAACGAGCCGCCGCCCCAAGGGGCCACACTCCGCTCGTTTCGAGGCGTCGTTCGGCACCTGTGCGCACACTGTCTCGAAGCGACGCTGTTCTCCACCGTTGTCCTGGAGCAACACGGCTATCCCCCGCTGGTCATCAGCTTCGAGTCCATCGACCAGCTCGATCACGTGATCTTCGTGTACCGTCAGAACGGGCGCTGGGGATCGGTCGCCAGGTCGCGCGATCCCGGTCTCCATGGACGCAAGCCCGTGTTCGCCTCGCCCCGCGCGCTGGCGCTGAGCTATGTCGACCCGTACGTCGATTACACCGGACGCGTGACGGGCTACGCCCTCGTCGATCTGGGCCGCGAGATGGGCGGCTACGATTGGCGGTTGGCAGAGACCAACGTCTGGAAGGTCGAGCGAGTACTCCTCGACTACCCTCACCGACCCATCCGCATGTCAGATGCGCGCTACAAGCAGCTACGGGCATGGTACGTGGCGTACCGAGCCGCCCACGGGCACAAGCCGACGACCTACGCGGGGCGAGAGCGATGGAGCGCGCTCCCTTCGGAGTTCGGCGAGTCGCCCAGGCGGTGACGTCGACCTCGGCCAGGCCTCGCGGGGACTAGCGGGCAGACCTGAGCCAGCGGTAGACTCGTCAGGCGATGGAGATGCCGCTCACCCCGCTCGAGTTCGCGCGCCGCGCCGCGCGCCTGTATCCCACACGCGAGGCCGTCGTCGATGGTCCGGTCCGATTGACCTACGCGGACTTCCTTGCGCACTGCGATCGCTGGTCGAGTGCGCTGCAGCAACTCGGCGTCCGGCCGGGTGATCGGGTCGCCTACATCGCGCCGAACAGTCTGCCCCAGCTGGAGTCGTTCTACGCAGTACCACAGATCGGCGCCGTCCTGGTGCCGATCAACTTCCGGCTCACGGCAGCGGACTTCTCATACATCATCAATCACAGCGGGGCGACCGTGGTGTGCGCGCACGTCGACCACCTCGACGCCGTGGACAGCGTGCGGTCGGAACTCACGGGCGTCCGATCGTGTGTGGCCATCAATGCGCACCGTGACGACCCGGTCACGCGATCGGGCTGGCTCGACTACGACACCTTGCTCGCAAGCGCAGGAACGGCAGTCAGTCGACCGCCACTCGGCGAGCGCGACCTCTTGACGATCAATTATACGAGCGGGACGACGTCGCGACCCAAGGGGGTGATGATCACCCATCGGAACGCGTACATGAACACCGTTGGCACGTTGCTGCACCTGCCGATGAGCTGCGCCGACCGGTATCTCTGGACGCTGCCGATGTTCCACGCAAACGGCTGGACCTTCACGTGGACGGTCACGGCAGTGGGCGGCCTTCACGTCTGCCTGCCGAAGGTCGACCCGCGACAGGTGTTCGAGCTCATCGCCAAGGAGCGCGTGACGATGCTGTGCGCAGCCCCGACGGTCCTGATCAGCCTCGCCAACGCGCCCGAGGACGTACGAGCGGCGGCGCCCAAGGGCGTGCGCGTCGTGACCGCCGGCGCCCCGCCTGCCGCCGCGACCATTCAGCGGATCGAAGACGAATTCGGGTGGACGCTCACGCAGATGTACGGCCTGACGGAGACCGCGCCGTTCATCACGGTGTGCGAAACGCGCCCCGAGCACGCCGGGCTCTCGGCGGACGCGCGCGCGACGATCAAGGCGCGTCAAGGCGTGGAGCTCATCACTTCGGGCGAGCTGCGTGTCGTCGATGCAGACGACAACGAAGTGCCGCACGACGGCCAGACCCTGGGTGAGATTGTCGTCCGCGGCAACGTCGTGATGACGGGCTACTACAACGATCCCAAGGCTACCGAGACGGCACTGCGGGGTGGTTGGTTCCGTACAGGAGACGCGGCGGTGGTCCACCCCGACGGTTTCGCCGAGATCCGCGACCGCTTCAAGGACGTGATCATCAGCGGCGGCGAGAACATCTCGTCGGTAGAGGTCGAAGGAGTGCTGCTTCGCCACCCAGCCGTACTCGAGGCGGCGGTGGTCGGCGTACCCGATGAGAGATGGGGCGAAACGCCACAAGCGTTCGTGGTGCTGCGGCAGGGCGCGACGGCCACCGACGAGGAGCTGCGTGACTTCACCCGTGAGAAGCTGGCGCACTTCAAGGCGCCGCGGGAGATCACCTTCGTCACCGAGCTACCCAAGACGGCGACCGGCAAGATCCAGAAGTACGTGCTCCGCAAGGGGCGAGCGTCGATCAGCGCGCAGTGACGGACCATCCCTCGACCATCGCATTGGCGAAGCGATTCGCAGCGCTACCGCGCGCGGACCAACGGCTCGTTGTCGAAGCGGCGGTCTGGCTCGTCGGCTTCGCCTGTGGTCTTCGGATGCTTCCGTATCCGGTGCTGCGCAACCTGCGGGAACGCCTCGCTCGCCCAATGCAGGGCTTACGCGCTGCTCCCGGGAGTCAAGCCAACTTGGCGGCCCGGGTAGGCTGGGCGATCACCGCTGCCGCACGCCTGCCGATTCTGCGAACATGTCTTGTCAGGGCCATGAGCGCCGACGTGATGCTTCGGCGCCGAGGCATCGACGCTCGGTTCCACGTGGGCGCCAAACGGCCGCAGCCCGGCGAGCCGCTCGAAGCACACGCATGGGTCGAGCTCGATGGCCACACCATCGTGGGATATCTCCCCAACCTCTCGGAGTACTTCGCGCTGTCTCTCCAGGAACGCGGGGGATGCGCGTGAGCATGTCGTCGTCCATCGTCGGCGCACTGGCGGCCGTGATTCGGGGAGAGCCGACTTCGTGGTCAGCTGTCCTCAGCACGCCTGAGCGAGTGGTCGATGCGTTCGCCTTTCACGGCGTGACGGGTCTCGTCCACGAGCGTCTCAACTCGGCGTACGGCGGTCACGACTGACCACCTGAGGTGAGCCGCTCGCTCGCACGGACGTCCCGAGCCGAAACGGCCGTCGAGCTGCTGCGTCGTCGGGAGCTCGTTACGGTTCTCGATGTCTTGGCCGGGCACGAGATTCGCCCGGTCCTCCTCAAAGGTGCGCCGCTGGCATACACGCTGTACCCGACCCCCTCGTCCAGACCGCACGACGACGTGGACTTGATGATTCGACGGAGCGATGTCGAGCGGGTGGCGAACGCTTTGTCTGCTCGAGGGTACATCGCGCCGACGTATTGCGGTGGTGAGCTGCTCTTCTGCCAGACTCAGCTGTCGCGAAGAGACGAGTTCGGCGTGAGCCATGACCTCGATCTCCACTGGAAGGTCAGCACTCAGTCCGTCTTCGCGGATCTCCTGACGTACGACGAGCTCGACCAGGACAGCGAACCGGTGCCCGCGCTTGGTCCACACGCGCGCGCGGCGGGGCGAATTCACGCGCTGATCGTCGCGTGTGCCCACCCCGTCATGCACCATCGCAACGTCGAGCGCCTCATCTGGACCCACGATGTGCATCTCCTGGCGTCGAGACTGACCGCCGACGAGTTCCGGCAATTCGCTCTCCTGGCGCAGGCTCGAAGAGTCGGAGCCATCTGTGCTCGACAGCTGGCGCTGGCGCGCGCTCGGTTCGGAACGCAGCTTCCCATCGAGGCGACGGCCCAACTGGCGACGTTCGGTTTGGAGCCATCGACGGCGTACCTCTCGACCGGACGTCGGTGGCACAACGAACTGGTCTCGTCGCTGCGGGGCTTGCCTGATTGGGGCAGCCGGATGCGACTGCTCCGCGAGATCTTCCTCCCAAGCTCCCGCTACATGTATGCGGCATACGGCATCGAGCCCGATGACTGGGGCCGAGCGAGCTTGCCTGGTCTGTACGTGCATCGAACGGTTCGCGGTGCGTGGCGACTCGTGCTGGCCAAGAAGTGAGGGCCCGTGAAGATTTCCCTGTCCGACACGGTGACCATCAGCAGCTCCGTCGTGTTCCGGGACCTCTCCGGAGAGACCGTCCTTCTGAACCTGGATTCGGGAATCTATTACGGGCTCGATGAGGTGGGCACGCGCATCTGGCACTTGCTGGCGGAGGCCTTGCCGCTGGCCACGGTCTGTTCGACAATCCAACAGGAATACGCGGTCGAACCAGACGTGATCGAACGGGACGTGCTGCAGCTGGTTGGGGATTTGTGCGACCAGCGGCTGGTTACGCGAGCGAGCCAGTTGAGCGTGGCCGCCCCGGAATCGTGATGTTCCATTACCACGCGTACGGGCACTCACTCCTCAGCGACCTGCCGTTCGCCGAGCTCGATCAGGTCGAGCCCGGATGCCGTCTGCCATCCATTCGTCTCGAAGCCGCCGAGGTCGTCGCCCCGTGCTCATCATTGCGGTATGAGTGTCTGTGGCCATCTGGCGCGCGGTACTTCGCCGCCTACGGAGACGGCACCCGATACGTACTTCGCTTCCCGGACGTGTGCGACGTCGACGTGGACGTAGACCGTCGGGCCGTGCGAATTTCTCGCCTGCCGCCTATCGCGGCTGAGACCATCAGGCACATCCTGCTCGATCAGGTCATCCCCCGACTGATCGCGGCCGCGGGCCGGACCGTCCTCCACGCGAGCGCCGTCGAGACCCGCGTCGGCACGGTGGCCTTCCTCGGCGAAGGCGGAGCGGGCAAGTCCACCTTAGCTGCGGTCTTCAGCGCGGCCGGCGATGCCCTCGTGAGCGACGATGCGTTGGTGATCGAGGTCGCCGGCGGACGTGCGTACGCGAGGCCCGGCTATCCAAGGCTCAGGTTGTTCCCAGATGCCGCCCGCCAGTTCTTCGGGAGAAACGACCGCGGATGGCTGCCGAACAACGCGAAGAAGTGGTGCGTGCGGCCGCCAGTCGTCTCGAACCAGGCCTCTGCTCGAGGCCCAAGCTCGCCGTAAAGCGATCCTCGACTTCCAACACGTGAAGCTGATACCCGCTCGAGCTGTAGCCCCACAGGTCCGCCTGTGCCAGCGAGGGCCAGGCCACGCGATCTTCGTCTGGCTCGCCCAGCGGGCTACCGGCTGACGCTCCGGCCGCTTTCGCAAACGCTGGAGTGAGGACGCTGGCTGTGCGCCTCGCACCGGTGACCCGCTGCTTGATTCGTCGCACCAGCCCATTCGTTCCTCATCGAGGATCGCGCTGACGCCCTCGGCCAACACGCGGCGCGCCGACACCTCCGCCCAAGGCACGCGGCGGTCGAACCAGATTTGTCGCGCGAGGGTCAGCAGATCCCCCCGCCGTATCGAGTCCCCCCAGTGCCTCAAGCTTCCGGTGAACCAGTCGTCTCCTCCGAAGCCGGTGAGCAGGATCTTGAAGCCCCGCTCCACAGCTCTCTGCTTGATCGGATCCGCCGTGCAGCCGTTCGGGTAGTTCGGGAGATCTCGAAATCGCCTGGCCATCGCGCGATAGTCCGCGTGATAACAGCGTCCACCGTCGTCATCCGGACAGATGAGATGACCGCGGAGATCCCAGCGCGAGATCACGTCGTTGATGTATTGGCTCTCATCGCAATCGAGGCCCGGGAAGACGAGCGAAAACGTCTCGAAGCCGACGTCCGGAATCATCTCGTCGCGCCTGAGTCGTTCGGCCATACAGACGACCGAGGAGGAGTCGAGGCCGCCGCTCAGGTAGGCACCGACTCTAGCGATGCTCCGCGTGCGGCATCGGACGGCTTCTCGAAAGAGATCTCGGAAGTGCACCGCGTAGTCGGCCGGATCTCGATAGCGCGTTTCGTGTTTCGGACCCGGAATCCAGTACCGCCACAGCCGCAGGTCGGCCCGCGTCACGACCAGCGTGTGCGCGGGCGGCAGCCGCATGAGATGGCGATAGAGCGTCGCGTCGACGCTGCGGATGTCGTTGGACAGGTGTTCGGCAACCACCCGCTCATTCGGCCTAGCCGGCACGTCGGCGTGAGCGAGCAACTGCCGGAGCTCGGAGCCAAACACAAGAAGACGCGTTCGCGAAGTAGTAGAACCGGACGATGCCGAAGCAGTCGCGCGAACACACCAGCCGCTGGTGTGATGAATCCCAAATCGCGTAAGCGAAATCGCCAATCACCCTGGCGGCGCAATCAGGGCCCCACTTCGCGTACGCGGCAAGGACCACGCGCTCGTCACTGGTCTCGAGGGCAAGATTCAGCTGCGCGAGACGCTCCTCACGGTTGTCGATGCGCCCATCGAAGGTAACCGTGAGGCCCGGACCCTCGACACGCACTGCGCGAGTGGGCTCGGCAGCCGCTTCCGGTGTCGTAAAGCACGCAAGGTGAGCCAAACCGACGGCCCCGTCGATCCAATAGCGTGCGCCGTCTGGCCCGCGCTCGGCAGCGGCCTCGGTAACCCGTCGAACTGAGTCGGCGCGAAGTGGCGAACCGTCTCTGTGGAAGATACCTGCGATTCCGGCCATCACTCGCCTGGAACCCTCGAAACCTTCGAAATGTCCTGGAACCCTCGAGTGCCTAGAAGAGCGCCGACGCGACTCTCTTGACGAGGTCCACCCACGGCGCGGGATAGACGCCGATGCCAACGACACCGGCGGCGCAGGTGGCGATGGCGGCTCCCAGCAAGCCGGGCACGCGGACGCGATCCGAGCAGACCGGCGCGTCGATGTACATCCGTCGCGCCACCAGCAAGTAGTAGTAGAGGGCCACAACCGTCAGCACCGCGCCCAGGAACACGAGGCCGTAGAGGCCCTTCTCGGCGGCCGCGAGGAAGAGATACAGCTTGGCCCAGAACCCGGCGACGAACGGAATGCCCCCAAGTGACAGCAGGAAGATCAGCATCGCCAACGCGAGAAGCGGCGATCGCTGCGCGAGCCCGGCGTAGGCATCGATCCCCTCGGACCGCTCGGATCGGGCGACCGCTTCGACAACCATGAACGCGCCCATGTTCCCGAAGAGGTACGCGACGAGGTAGAACAGGACCATCGCGACGCCGGAATCGGACAGGGCCGCGAGGCCGATGAGCATGTAGCCGATGTGCGCCACGCCGGAGTACGCGAGCAACCGCTTGATGTTCCGCTGCGGGATGGCCATCAGGTTGCCAGCCACCGTGGTCACGCCTGCTAACGCGACGATGACCGGCAGCCAGGTGTCGGACGCACTGCTGCCGGCCACGTACAGGCGGATGATGGCCACGAACCCCGCCGCCTTGGGTGCCACCGCGAGCCACGCGACAAAGGGCGTCGTCGCGGCCTCATAGACATCAGGCACCCACATGTGGAACGGGAACGCGGCGATCTTGAACGCCAGTCCCACCAGCATCAACCCCATCCCCAGCCATGTCAGGGGCTGCCCCTCGGCCAGCGCCCGCGGGATGGTGTCGATCGCCGTGCTCCCCGTGACACCATAGATGAACGAGATCCCGTAGACGATGAACGCGGCGGAAACCGTCCCAACGAGAAAGAACTTGAGCGCGGCCTCGGAGGTGGCTTCGTCGCGCTTCAAGAATCCGGTCAACACATAGAGCGGAATCGACATCAACTCGAAGGCGACGAAGAAGAGCAAGAGGTCGCGCGCCGAGACGAGCGCCATCATGCCGAGCAGCGATGCCAGCAACGCGAAGTGGTACTCGGCCGACCGTCGACTGAAGCTCGCGTGGCCTAACGTCAGCGACCCCAGAATGCTGATGACACCGGCGCCCAGGAGGAGCTGCTTGGCGAAGATTGCGAGGCCGTCATTCACGAACATCCCGTCGCCCACCGAGCCACCCTCCACCAGGCGCAACGTCGATCCCAGCACGCCCAGTAGGCCGATGCCGGTGATCCAGCCGACCACCCGCTTCTGGTCGCCACGCTGAATCACGCCAATCAGCAAGACGACCACGGCGAGGACGAAGAGCCCGATTTCCGGCGCAAGTGTCGTGGCGAGGGTACCTGTCATCGCGTCCTCGCCGCCGACATCAGTGGCGCCAGTCGCTCGAGGAGGGGCACGGTGGCTGTGTCAATGGGTCCGATGGCGAGACCGGGCGCGACGCCGAACAAGACGAGGACGAACACGAGGATGCCGAGAGCCGCCCACTCCGTCCCTTGCGCGTCGGGCAGGTGCGCAAAGTGTGGATCGTCACTCTTGGGTCCCCAGAAGATGTAGCGGGTGACCCGCAGGACATAGAGCGAGGTGATGAACGCTCCGAACACGCCCGGGAACAGCCACCAGGGATGAGCTGAGCTCCAGGCGCCCAGGAACGTGAGGAACTCGGCGACGAAGCCTGCGGTGGCCGGCAACCCCAGCGAGGAGAGTCCGCCAATGGTGAACGCGGTCGCGATCCCCGGCATCATCGTCCCGAACCCGCCCATCTTGAGGATCGCGCGTGAGTGGGCCTTTTCGTACACCAAGCCCACGAGCGCGAAGAAGAGGCCCGTCATGATGCCGTGCGCGAACATCTGGAAGACCGACCCGTTCAAGCCATGCTCGGTCAACGTCGCCGCGCCGAGCATGACGACGCCCATGTGCGATACCGAGGAGTACGCGATGACGTACTTCAAGTCGGTCTGCGCCATGGCGCTGAGCGCCCCGTACACGATGTTGATGCACCCGATCAGGCCCACGAGCCAGGCCCATTGAACGGTTGCCTCCGGCAGGAGCCCCATGCCGACGCGCACGACGCCGTACGCGCCCAGCTTCATCAGCACCCCGGCGTGAAGCATCGAGACCGCTGTCGGCGCTGATGCGTGCCCGTCCGGAGACCACGTGTGCAGAGGCCAGATCGCCGCCAGAATGCCGAAGCCCACGTAGAAGGCCAGAAACACCCACGACTGGAGCGACGGGTCAAACCTGATCGACTGCAGCTCGAGGAACGAGAACGTGCGCGAGCCGGCCGCCACGAAGAGCGCAAGAATGCCGACCAGGATGAATGCCGACCCGAACAGCAGGTACAGCGTCAGCTTCATCGCCGCGTATTCCTTCGTTCCTACGCCGGTCCAGCCCATCGCGCGGCCGAAGATCCCCTGCGGCCGCACCTCCCCGGACGACCCCCAGATGCCAATGAGCAGGTACATCGGCAGGACCGCGATCTCGTAGAAGAGGAACAGGACGAAGAGGTCCAACGACACGAACACGCCGTACACACCCGTGACCAAGATCAGCAACAGCGCGTAGAACTCCTGACTGCGCTGCTTCACCGTCCAGGAAGCGAAGACACCGGCGAAGATGATGATCGAGGTCAAGAGCACCATCAGCGCGCTCATCCCGTCGAGGGCTAGGAAGTACGAAATGCCCAAGCTCGGGACCAGGGCGAACGTCTCCTGGAACTGAAACCCGGCCGAGACGCGGTCGTACGCCCAGTAGACCCACAACGACGCGAGCAGCGAGATCCCAGTGCCGATGGTGGCCGTCCACCGCACGAGCAGCGGACGGTGTCGGGCGCAGAACATGATCACCACCGCGCTCACGAACGGCGCCCATGTGATGATCGACAGAAACGGGAGACCGCTCATCGTCCCCACCCGATCCAGATGAGCATCGCGAGTAGCCCGGCGCCGACGGCCACGACGTAGTCCTGTGCACGGCCGGTCTGCATGGCGCGCAGTTTGTCGCCGCCCACGACGGTCCACTCGCTGACGACGTTGAGGACCCCGTCCACGATGTAGCGGTCGAGCCAACCGACCATCCGAGAGAATCCCAGGAACACGCGGTAATACACGGCCTCGAAGGCGTCATCCATCCAGAACTTCGCCAAGGCCGCTGTCCGGAGTACCCCCATGGACGAGGCGAGGCGTTCGGCATCGAGCACCGCACGCTGGTACGTGAGCCAGGCGAGGGCGATGCCCGCGCCCGCCACCGCGACGGCGGCAGGCATCAGCCAGGCGGGGCTCGTCGGTTCGTGTTCGAGGTGCCCGAGGAACAACTCCGGCCCGGACACGGTGACGTACGCGCCAGTCATCGTCGACAGGACGGCGAGAATCCAGAGCGGCAGGCGCATCACCGCGGGCGGATCGTGCGGGATACCGTGTCCGCCGGCCGCATGGCCATCGGATCCGTGGCTCCCCGGGCCATGTCCTGCGCCGTGGGCTGACGCGTGATCCGCGGACGAAGCGGCCGCGGCGTGTGCGTGTGCGACCAGCGCCTCGGCGCCGAAGAACGCCAAGAAGACCACACGGAACATGTAGAACGCGGTGAGGAACGCGACGAGCATCAGGATCGCGAACGGCACCACGTGGCCACCCTCCCACACTGTGCCGAGCACGTCCTCTTTCGACAGGAACCCCCCGAAGAACGGGATGCCCGCGAGCGCTAGGGAGCCGATGATGAACAACACGGCCGTCTGCGGCATGCGCTTCACGAGTCCACCCATGCGCGAGAGGTCGTTGCTTCCGACGGCATGAATCACCGCCCCGGCTCCGAGGAACAGCAGCGCCTTGAACAAACCGTGCGTCAGCAGGTGGAAGAACCCGGCGGCGGAGAACCCGGCGCCGATAGCCGCCATCATGTAGCCCAGCTGCGAGACCGTCGAGTACGCCAGCACACGTTTGATGTCGTCCTGCACACACGCGAGCACCGCCGCGAGGAGGGCCGTCAGGGCGCCAATCCACACCACGATCGCCAGCACCTCGGGCGTCAACGCGAACAACCAGCTCGTTCGGTGCAACAGGTACACGCCAGCGGTGACCATGGTCGCGGCGTGAATCAAGGCCGACACCGGTGTGGGACCTTCCATCGCGTCCGGCAGCCAGATGTGCAGCGGGAACTGCGCCGACTTCCCCACCGCGCCCAGATAGATGCAGAACGTCATCACCGACAGGCCGGCCGCCGCGACCGTCCCGCTGTTGACCATCGCTTGCAGCTCGGTCAGATCGAAGGTGCCCGTGTGTCGCCAGAGCATCACGATGCCAATGAGCAGCCCCACGTCACCAAGCTTGGTCGTCCAGAAGGCCTTCACGGCCGCACGGGCGGCCGCGGGCTTGTGATACCAGAACCCGATGAGCAAATACGACGACAGGCCGACGAGCTCCCACGCGATGAAGAGCTGGACGAAATTGGGCGCCAAGACCAACGCCATCATCGAGAACGCGAAGAGCGACTGGTACGTGTAATACCGGCCCAGTGCGTAGGGCAGTTCGTCGGACAAGTAGCCGATCGAATACAGCTGCACGAGGAACGCCACGAGTGCGACCAGCAACAGCATGCTCGTGGAGTCGTGATCGACGAGGACGCCGATGGTCGCCAGCGGACCCGCCTCGGCCGGGATCCAGTCCCACACGAGTCGTGATCGCTCGGCTGCTCCGCGCCACGCGAGCGCGGCCGCCGCGAGGGCGCCGCCTGCGCACAGCAGAGACACGTAGGCCGCCGGCCGACCCAATCGACGAAGCGGCACGACGACGGCCAGGATCAAGAACGAGACGGCCGGCAGCAGCAGAGCGACCAGGGCGAGCGCGGTGACGTCGGCCATCATCCTCGAAGCAGATCCAGATGATCCGCCATCACGGTGCGGCGGACACGGAAGAGCAGAATCACGATGGCTAGCCCCAACGCGGCTTCGGCGACGGTAATGGCGATGGCGAACACGGGGAAGACGAGACCCGCGAGATCGCCTCTGAAGCGCCCAAACGCCACGAGATTGATATTGACCGCGTTCAGCATCAGCTCGACGCCGAGCAAAATCCCGATCGTGTTACGGCGCGTGATGACACCGAACAGGCCGAGGCAGAACACGACGGCCGACAGCACGAGGTACGCCTGCAGTCCCATACGTCCTAGTCGTCGGGCCGCGCAAAGTAGGTCGCACCCAGGAGCGCCGCGAGCATCAGGAACGCCAGCAACTCGAACGGCAGCACATAGCGCGTCAGAAGGGCCTCGCCCAAGGACCGGGTCAGATCGTCCGTGATGGGCGGCCGCGTCGTCACGAGCGGCTGCTGGGCCACGGTCCTGAGCACCAGAGCCAACAAACCTGCTGACACGATCGTTCCGGCGGCGATCCGACCGGTCGTTTGCGAGAGCCGCTGCCCCACCAGTCGCTCGGTCACAACGATCGCGAACACGACGATCGTAATGATGCCGCCCGCGTAGAGCAGCAACTGCACCGCCGCGAGGTACTCGGCCTCGAGCAGGAGAAACACGCCGGCCGTTCCTACGAGCGAGAGCGCCAGCCAGAGGACGGCATGGAACAGGTTCTTCGACAGCACCACGGCCAGGCCGGAGCCAACCAGGGTCACCGCAAGGGCCCAGAACGCGATCACCTCGGTCGTCATGACTTGGTCCCACTCGCCGCGGTGGGCTCCGCGGCGTGGGCAGCCGCCTGCTTGGGAGGGCCCTGCATCGTGCGGAGCTTGTTGCCGGTGGCCCACGATTGCTGATGCACGAGCCCGATCGCGTGCAGGCGGTCTTTGTCGAGCAAGAGCTCACGGCGATCGCTCGTGGCCAGGTCGAACGACTTCGTCATCACGATGGCGTCGGTCGGACACACCTGGACGCAGAGCTCGCAGAACTCGCAGGCGTACAGCTCGAGCGAGAAGCTCTTGGCGTAGTTCCGCTTCTCGCCCTTGAGCATCTCCACCTTGATGACGGCCGGCGGGCACACGTATTCGCACAGTCGACAGCCGATGCAAGCTTCCTCGCCCGTATCGGGCTCATAGGCCAGCGCGAGCAAGCCACGATACCGATCTGGATACGCGCGTTTCTCCTCCGGGTAGTGGACGGTGACGGGCGTACGGAAGAGGTTCACCAACGTCACCTGCATCGCGCGGAGCACCGCGCGCAGGATGACACCGACCGGGGTCCCGGCCGCGCCGGACGCTTCACCTACGACCATGACGCCAATGGATGAGCCAACGGGCGGGCACCTGGAGCGAGCGCGAGGGGCAACGGCGCGCGTCGAGTCCTCAAGGCGTGCGAAACGGCATTGCGCCTGGACGTGGACTCATCGCGGCTCTTCCGACGTCGAACTGGCGAGGCGTCCATTGTGGGCACGTTCTGCAGATCTCGGTGGATTCGAGGACGACGATTTGACGGTCGTTCCAGCAGCACCAATCGGCCTCGGTGGCGGAGAGCCAATACGGTCGGGGCATGAACAGCGTCGGCACCGACCAATGGCATGTGTGAGGTACGTGGTCAAGCTTCAGCACCGTCACGTCGGCCTCCACCTCTAATGCCGTCACAGTCTGCCACAGAACCGGCCCATTGGCACCAGAAAACCGTGTCCGGACCGGTCCTGCCGAGCGCCGCCAGGCGCGAGGCTAGGCTCACCGCGGACCGCGCGTGGTAACATCCGGCCGTCCAGCGACGACCGCCCCTCGGGACCGCTGGCTCGCGGGCCCATCGCGTCGACGCTGGCGAAGTGGGAGAGGTGTGCCATGCGCAATCGGCCTCGCTATCCGGGTATCCGTGTCACAGCCAACGGCAACCAGTTGGTCTCGTACCACACTGAAGCTCGCATCGCAGATGCCGGCGTGTTCTACCCGATCACGCCCTCGACCGAGGGCGGCGAGCTCTACCAGCAGGCCTTCGCCGAGGGCAAGCTCAATGTCTTTGGCCGCAACACCATCGCGATCGAGGCCGAGGGGGAACACGCCGCGCAGGGTGGCGCGATCGCGCATTCGGTCTGCGGCAAGCGCGTCGTCAACTACACGTCGGGCCAGGGAGTGGTTTACGGCGTCGAGCAGTACTATCACGCGCCCGGCAAATGTTCGACGATGGTGCTCGAAGTGGCCGCGCGCGCGCTGACCAAACACGCATTGAATGTGCACTGCGGTCACGACGACGTGTACGGCGCGCTGGACACCGGCTGGATCATCGTCTTCGCCAAGGATGCGCAGCAGGCCGCGGACCAGGCGCTGATCCTGCGGCGGGTCACCGAGCTGAGTCTGACGCCGGGGATGAACGTGATGGACGGATTCCTCACCTCGCACCTCGAGCGGACGTTCTACAAGCACGAGGCCGAGCTCATTCGCCGATACCTTGGGGCGCCCGACGACATCATCGAGTGTCCCACGGAGACGCAGCGCGCACTGTTCGGCCCTCGACGGCTGCGTGTCCCGCGCATGATCGACCTGACGAATCCGATCCTCCTGGGACCCGTGCAGAACCAAGAGCACTACATGCAGGGCGTCGTCGCCCGCCGGAATCACTTCACCGAACCGATTCTCGATTTCTTCAGGAGCGGGTACGAGGACTTCGCCGATCTGACGGGTCGCTTCTACGGGTTGGTCAGCGAGTACAAAACCGACGACGCGGACACCGTGTTCGTGTCGATCGGCTCTGCCGCGGAGAACATCGAAGCGGCCGTGGATCATCTGCGCGTGCATCGGAGTGCGCGTGTGGGATCGGTCCACGTCAACGTGTTCCGGCCGTTCCCCGAGGCGGCGGTCGTTTCGGCGCTGGCCGGGAAGAAGCGGGTGATCGTCCTCGAGCGGACCGATGAGCCGATGGCTGGGGACAACCCGATGGGCCGTGACATCCGGACCGCGCTCCATCGATCGCTCCAGGGCGAGGCTGGTCTTCCAGCCATCACCAGCGAGCGCATGCCCCGTCTCTTCAGTGGCGTGTACGGACTCGGATCGCGAGATTTTCGTCCGGAACACATCATCGGCGCGTACGAGTTCGCGACGGGCGAATGCGCGCGTCGCGACGGCAAGCGCGCGTCCGACGGCGTGTCGCTCATGGTGCTCGGTGTGGACCATCCGTACGAAGTCAAAGCCGACGAGCGGCCCTCGCTCCTCCCTGAAGGCGCCGTGGCCGTCCGCTTCCACTCGGTTGGGGGATGGGGAGCCATCACGACCGGCAAGAACTTGGGCGCCATCCTCGGCGACCTCAACGATCTGCTCTACGAGCGGGATCGGCTGGTCGATGAGTTCGGGAATCCGAAGGAGGTCATCCACGTCAGCGCGAACCCGAAGTACGGATCGGAAAAGAAGGGTGCGCCGACGTCGTACTTCCTGGTCGCCGCGCCGGAACGCATCCGCGTGAACTGCGATCTGCGCCACGTCACCGTCGTCCTCTGCTGCGATCCCAAGGCGTTCACGCACACGAACCCGCTGGATGGGATGTCGGAAGGCGGCTCCCTCCTGTGGGAGTCCGAGGAAGAGGGCGCGCAGGCGTGGGAACGTCTCCCCTTGTGGGCGCGGAAGCTGATCATCGACAAGAACATCCGCGTCTTCACGTTGCCTGGCTTCGCCATCGCCCGCAAGGCGACCGATCGCACCGACCTGCAGCTGCGCATGCAAGGCAACGCCTTCCTCGGCGCGTTCTTCGCGGTCTCGCCGGTGCTCGAGGAGTTCGGGATCACGCCCGAGCAGTTCCGCGAGGTGGTCCACAAGCAGTACGCGAAGAAGTTCGGTCGACTCGGCGACGCCGTCGTGAAATCCAACATGGAGGTCATGGCGCAGGGTTTCGAGCGGGTGCGGGAGATCAAGATTGGTGAGCTGCACGCCGCCGATCGCTCGACGCTGCGAGGCCAAGCGATCCTGCCGCTCGTCGCCGCCACGGTGGGTGTCGACGGCCACTCGTGCGGATCGGGCTGCCGCTCGCAGGTCGCACCGAACGACCAGGCCGAGCGCACGCCGTTCACACGCATCAAGGAGTTCGACCGCAACTTCCGGGCGGGCCATGGGTACAACCAGCCAGCCAATGCGTACTCCGCACTCGGGATCATGGCGGCGGGCAGCGGGGACACGGCATCGAAGTACGTCGCACGTCGTGAGACGCCGCTCTACATCCCGGAGAACTGCACGCAGTGCATGGAGTGCATCGGCGTTTGTCCGGACACTGCGCTGCCGAACTGCTCTCAGGATCTGGTGACCATTCTGCGGACCGCGGTCGTGAATTACGTGTCGGATCCCACCGAGCGCCAAAACATGGTCGACCTCGTGCCCGAGATCGATCGGCGCACGCGGGCCCTCATGCGCGACAGCCTCGGGAAGAACCCGCCGCCGCTCCAGGCGATCATCCGACAGGTCACCCACGAGGTGAACGGGTTCTCGACGGAGGCGAAGGAGCAGCTCTTCGCGATCCTCGACAAGGTGCCTCTCGCCTACCAGAAGGCGAACGCGATCTTCGCCACGCCCGAGAAGCGGACACCGGGCGCTGGCGGCATCTTCTCGATCTTCGTCTCCGACTTGTGCAAGGGCTGCGCCGCCTGCGTCACGGCGTGCGGCGAACATCAGGCGCTGCGCATGGTACAGGAAACCGAGGACGTGAACGCCGAGCACGAAACCGGGACGGCGTTCCTCAATCTGCTGCCCGACACCCCGCAGAAGTACCTCGGCCTTTACACCGATGCGCGGCCGCAGGACTCGAAGACCGCGGCGCTTCGGAACATGCTGATGGTGCGCCGCAACTACGACGCGTTGGTGTCGGGCGACGGCGCCTGTGCCGGATGCGGTGAGAAGAGCGTGCTGCGCGCCGTCACCGCGGTCACCGAGGCGTATATGCGGCCGGTGTTCCATGCGAAGGCCGATCGGCTGCGAGCTACGGCCGATCGACTCGATGCAAGCGGGGCCGCCCGGCTCGCCGCGCTAAAAGACAAGAAGCCGGAAGAGTACGCGCTCTTCCGACAGGCGGTCGCTCATCTCTTGATGGGGCTCGGCGGCGAGGACGACAAGGACATCAAGGCCCGCCTCGAGGCACACGGCGACATCGCCGACGCCGAAATCGTCACGGCGTTGACCGCCGTCATACGACAGGAGGCGTTCAACCACAAGACCCTGCAAGCCGTCGACGGTCGACTGGCCAACGGCATGTCCGTGATGGCGATGGCCGCTCACACCGGCTGCAACACCGTGTACGGCTCGACGCCCCCGAACAACCCGCATCCGTATCCGTGGATGAACTCCCTTTTCCAAGATGGCGTCACCGTCGGCTGGCTCATCGGCGAAAGCTTCATCGTCGACCACGCTCGGCGGTCCGTGATTCCGGAGCGTCTCGCCACCGCGCTGTTGGACCGTGAGATGGGCGTCATCAACCAGACCGAATACGACCGGTACGTGCACTTCTCCGACGCGTGGATGACGGATCAGGAGATCCTCGAGCTGCCCAAGGTCTGGGTAGTCGGCGGTGACGGCGGCATGGGCGATATCGGATTCCAGAACATGTCGAAGGTCGTGCTGCAGAACCGCCCGAACGTCAAAGCCGTGATGCTCGACACGCAGGTGTACTCGAACACCGGCGGCCAGAACTCCGATTCAACACCGATGCTCGGCGGCAACGACATGAACGTATTCGGACCAGCCACCCAGGGCAAGCACGTCGAGAAGAAGACCGTGGCGGAAGCGTTCCTGGCCGGCCATGGATCGCCGTTCGTCGCCCAGGTGTCAATCGCGAACGTTCCCAAGCTCTATCGAGCGATCCTCGACGGCATCGAATACCGCGGCACGGCGTTCCTCCAGTGCTTCACCACCTGCCAGCCGGAGCACGGCGTGCCTGACGACATGGCACTCACCCAGGCGCAGCGCGTGCGCGATTCGCGCGGGGCGCCGGAGTTCATCTTCAACCCGAGACTGGGCGAAACCTATCAGGAGGCGCTGGATCTCAAGGGCAATCCGTCCGCGGAGCTCGATTGGTACGAAACGAAGCTCAAAGGCGACACCGAGCTGCATCGGTTCACGGTGGCGCACTGGGCCGCCACCGAGGCGCGCTTCCGCAATCACTTCAAGAAGATCAAGAGGGAAGACGCCGCCACGCTCGTGCCGCTCGAGAACATGCTGGTCCGGATCACGCAGCAGGACGTGGTCTATCGCCGATACCTGGTGCCGGACCACCGATCGTACGTGCCGGACTTCGGCGTCTACATCAAGGTCCAGGGGGCCAACACGGACATCGAGTACCGTGCCCTCTCGCGACAATTGGTACTCTTCTGCGTCGAGCGTCGCAAGGCCTGGCGGCTGCTCCAAAGCAAAGCGGGCATCGAGAACCGCGAGTACAAGGCGCAGCGCGCGCTACTGGCCGACGTCGACGCGAACAAGCTCTCCAAAGATGAGCTGTTTGCACGAGGCCCGGAGCTCCTCAAGGCGCGGATCCCGAAACCGGCGGTGGCTCATGCACCGGCCGCGCCACGCCCTGCAGCGCCGGACGCGGGCACGCCGGCAGGCGAGCGGGCCCCCGTGCCCGCTTCAGCCACGGCACACGCGCCGACCACATGACGGCTCGATCCCCGGGCAGCGGGGCGAACGACTGAAGCCACCTAGCGAGGCTGAGTGCCCACTCGACCATCTAAGGCGCAGCCTCGCTAGCCTAGAATGAACGCCACACGGCTCCCTACAACGAAAGGGTCGACGATGAAGCGAACAGCGAGTGCGGGATGGACGGGCGGGTTGCGAGATGGAAAGGGTTCGGTCTCGACGGGCTCCGGGACCCTAGCGAAGGTGCCTTACGCGTTCGGCATGCGATTCGGTGAGGATCCGGGCACGAACCCTGAGGAGCTGGTGGCGGCCGCGCACGCCGCCTGCTTTTCCATGGCGCTCTCGCTCTTCATGGCGAATGAAGGGCTGACTCCGCAGCAGATCGACACGACCGCGACCGTCAGCTTCGACAACGTCGAGGGCGCCTGGACCGTCACGTCCAGTCACCTCGAGACCCGCGTCAAGAGCGCGGGTGCCGACTCCGCCAAGTTCCAGCAGGCGGCGGAAGGTGCCAAGGCCGGCTGCCCGATCTCCCGGTTGCTCAAGACCAATATCACGCTCGACGCCAAGCTCGTGTAAGCGGCTGAGCAGGCGGGACCCGCTCATGCCGTTCATCATCACAGACCCTTGCATCGGGACGAAGGACACGGCGTGCGTCGACGTGTGCCCGGTCGACTGCATCCATCCCCGCAAAGACGAACCAGAGTTCGCGCTTACCTCGATGCTCTTCATTCATCCGGATGAGTGCATCGACTGCGGCGCCTGCATCCCGGCGTGCCCAGTCGCGGCCATCTACGAGAGCCCGGACGCCACGCCGGCGCATCAGAACGCGCTGATCGAAGCGAACCGCGCGTATCGCGCGGGAGACGCGGCGGCGCTTGCGGCCGCCGAAGCGCAAGTGCAGGTGCACATCAAAGCCGCACCGAAGCTCATGGCGCTCGCGCCAGCGGACCGTCAGGCGGCACACGGCACCCTCGTGGAGCCGTCAGTCGGAGAGTAGCGTTCGCCTCTGCCGGTCTCGAGCTCCGAGCGTGCCCTATCCCACGTCACGCGACCTCGGCCGACGACGACGGACCGTCGCCGAAGCGCGAAGTGCTGCGTTTACGAGAGGCCCTCGATGTCCAGGAGATCCTGCGGCCGCCCACTCGCTCGCAGGTGCCGAATGCGCTCCGCACGGCCGATGGAGTCCAGCACTTCCCGGCCGTAATGGCCCGACACGCGGTCGTGCCATGCCTCGTCGAACGTCACCCCGTCGATCATCGTCAGCAGGTCGACGCGATTGAGCCACACCAAACTGGACAATCTTTCCCCATCCCGTGCAGGGGACGTCGGACTTCGGCCCGTACCCGCGTCCATAACCGGGCGCAACGCCTTCCGTGGGCCGGGGCTTGATCAGGCTCGGGTCTATGCGCCGGCGCGCCAGACGACGACGATCGCGGTGGCGACCAGCAGGAGGAGCGTGGATGGCAGCAGCGCCTTCCACGACAAGGCGAGGATCTGATCCACGCGAATCCGCACAAAGCTCCAGCGGACCCACGTCACCAGCAGGAAGACGAACATCGCCTTCAGCAGGAACCACAGCGGACCGAGCCACGCCGGACCTGGTCCCGCCCACGCCCCGAGGAAGAGGAGCGCGCCGAGGAACGACGACCCGACCACGTGCGCGTACTCGCCGAGCTGAATCAAGGCGAACTTCATCCCCGAGTACTCGACCCGGAAGCCTGCCACGAGCTCCGACTCCGCTTCGAGGATGTCGAACGGCACGCGGTTCTCGGCCGCCAGCGTCGACACGACGTACAGGATGAACGCGACCTGCCCGATGACCGGATACGCGACGAACCAGAGGCCGCTTTGCGCTGCCGCAATGTCAGACAGTCGCAGTGACCCGGCGAGCAGGACAGGCACCAAGGAGGCGAAGATGAACGGCAGGTCGTACGAGATGATCTGATTCACCGCCCGCATCGCGGACAGCAACGCGTACTTGTTGTTCGATCCCCAACCAGCCATGAAGAGGCCGACGATCTCCAGCGACGAGACGGCCAGGAAGAACAAGATGCCGATGTTGAGGTCGGCGACGCCCAAGCCGGGCGCGAATGGAATCGTCGCGAAGATGAGCATGCAGGGCACGAAGAAGATGATCGGCGCGAGGTTGTACACGCGCCGATCGACCGCGTTCGGCACGATGTCCTCTTTCATCATCAGCTTCAGCGCGTCGGCGATCGGCTGGAGCAGCCCGTGCGGTCCAACACGATAGGGGCCCACGCGTGACTGCATCCGGGCCGCGAACTTCCGCTCGAGCAACGTCACGTAGGCCAGGAGCAGGACCAGCGCGTTCAGGAGGATGAACGGCGCGATCAGCGGCGAGAGCCAGGCGGGCATCAGCGATCGACCTCGCCGAAGACCGGGTCCACCGACCCCATGATCGCGACGACGTCGGCGATCTTGTGGCCGACGAGGATGTGCGGCAACACCGACAGGTTGGAGAACGACGCGCCGCGCCACTTCATCCTGTAAGGCTTCGCGCTGCCGTCAGCGACGAGGTAACAGCCGACCTCACCACGCGGCCCCTCGACCCGTGCGTACGTCTCGCCCACCGGCACGCGCACCTGCGCCACGGACTTCAAGCCGGGACGCGATGAGATCGTCCCCTCGGGTAGCTTGTCGAGCGCTTGCTTGACGATGGCGATTGCCTGGCGCATTTCAGCCATCCGGACGCGGTATCGAGCGAGACAATCCCCACCGGGATCGGCCGGCACGGTGAAGATGAAGTCCTGATACGACGAGTACGGCTCGGCCTTTCGGAGATCGAAATCGATGCCGGAGCCGCGAAGCAGGGGTCCGCTGACACCGACCGACTGCGCGAGCTCGCGCGAGAGGACGCCCACGCCCTTGGACCGGGCTTCGAAGAAGGGATTGTCATCGAGCAACCGTTCGTATTCGTCGATTCGGGCGGCGACCTCGTCCAGCGTCTTTCGGCACTGGTCCGCCCATCCCGTGGGAATGTCGTAGCGCGTGCCGCCCACCTGATAGAACCCGTACAGCAGGCGCGCGCCGACGAGCGACTCGAACAGATCCAGGATGCGCTCGCGTTCGCGGATGCAGTACAGAAAGATCGTGGCACCGCCACCGAGCGCGCCGCCCATGTCCATGCACCATGTGCCGAGCCAGAGCAGGTGCGACGCGACGCGCTGTAACTCCGCCATGATCACACGGAGGTACTGCCCGCGCGGCGGCACTTCGATCTTCGCGAGGGCTTCCGCCGCCAGGACGTACGCGAACTCGCTCGTCATGGCGGCGACGTAGTCCGTCTTCGAGGCGATGGAGGGATACTGCGCGTAGGTCAGCGTCTCGGCCAGCTTCTCGTGGCAGCGGTGCAGATACCCGATCACCGCGTCCACGCCCACGACGGTCTCGCCCTCGAGCGTGAGGACGGCCCGGAACACCCCGTGCGCGGACGGGTGTTGCGGGCCCATGTTCAGCGTGAGCCGTTCTCCGCCCGAGTAGTCTACCTCCACACGCGTCCGCAGGGGCGTGGCCGTGGGGTCTGGCGTGGCCGGCGCACGCGCCAACCGGTCGAGTGTCTCTGGAGTCATCGGTACGGTGGATGCGGCGTATCAACCGCGTAGGACTTGAGGAGCGGATACCCTTCCCAGTTGTCGTCGAGCAGGATCCGCCGGAGATCAGGGTGGCCCTCGAAGCGGATGCCGAACATGTCGTAGCACTCCCGCTCCATCCAGTCCGCGCCGGCGTAGAGCGGCACCAGCGAAGCACAGGTGCTGACGCCTGCGCCCAGCCGGGTCCTCATCGTGACCGACACGCGCTCGTCGAGGTTGTCCACGCGTGCGACGACCTCGAGTCCGTCCGCCTTCCAGTCCACCGCCGAAAGAAATGAAAAGAACCGGCAGTCAAGGGCGTCCCGCACGAAGTGCGCAAACGGGACCCACTGGTCAGGCGCCACGGTGACGGTGAGCACGCGACCGCCCGCGGGTGGATCCTTGACCTGTGCCCCGGCAAAGCGCTCACCGATGAGGGTCTTCGCGGCGTCAAGACTGACGGGGACAGCGCTCACGGGGAGAGGCCCTTAGTCGAGCTTCGGGTTAGGGGCGGCGCGCTGGCCGGTCCGCTTGAAGTGGGAGATCTGGTCTTGGAGGAGCAGCAACCCGTTCAACAACGACTCGGGCGGCGGTGGACATCCCGGCACGTAGACGTCCACCGGGATGATGCGATCGACGCCCTTGACCACGTGATACCCGTGCCGAAACGGACCGCCCGAGTTGGAGCACGAACCCATTGAGACCGCCCACTTCGGGTCCGGCATCTGGTTGTAGATGCGCTCGAGCATCGGCGCCATCTTGATGGTCACCGTGCCCGAGATGATCATGAGATCCGAGTGCCTGGGCGAGGCCCACGGCACCATGCCCAGGCGCTCCACGTCGAACCGCGAGGCAAAGGTCGCCATCATTTCGATGGCGCAACAGGCGAGACCGAAGGTCACCGGCCAAACAGATGATTTCCGTGCCCAGTTGAGGAACCTGTCCGCCAGCGTGGTGACCACGAACCCGCCGGGAAAGCCGTGAATCCCTTCGGTCACGGCCTCAAACGCGGCTGAATGCCTATCGTTCGTCGGGCGCCACTGGCGCAGACGCTCCCACTCCTGGAGGTCCTTCACGTCTCTCCAGAACGGGACGGGAATCTGCGGGACGGGGCCTTTTATTTCCACTCGAACATCCGCTCCCGATAGGCATACACCCACCCCATGGTCACTATCCCCAGAAACAGCAGCATCGCGGCCAGCCCCTGGACACCCAGCTGCCGCAACACGAGCGCCCAGGGAAACAGGAACACCGCAAGCGCGTCGAAGACGATGAAGACGAGGGCAACCAAATAGAACCCAACGGGAAACTGAATCCACGCGTCGCCCACCGGGTCGGCGCCGCACTCGTAGCTATCGAGCTTGCCTGCGACCGCGCGGCTCGGGCTTCGAAGCAGCCTGGCCGCCGCCAGCGACACGACCGCGAACGCGACGATGAATCCCACGTAGATCGCGACGGGAGCGTACCCGGTCACGAACGGGTCCTTCCCACACGCTCACGAGCGGCGCTTGAGGCGGACTCGATCACCGAAAGCTCTCCATGATCTCCTGGAGCGCAGCTCGACCGGGCCGTAGCTTCGACTCGTCAAGAAACGCCAAGGGCTCGTCGACGAGGCCCAGCAGGTCCACGAAGTCCTGCTTGTCCGGCTCCAGGTAGAGAATCCCGGTAGCGAACTCGCCACGCGTCGAGGTCTCGCGCAGCAGGCTGAGCGCCGCGGACTTGTCGGTCGGATTGTACTGCTCATTCAATTTCGTGAGCAGCAGCTTCGATCCATCGTGCAGCGTCACCGCCGTCGTCGTGCCCGGGTTGTAGTCGACCGAGATTTCCTCGAAGAACGGCACGTAATCCATGTCCGCCACGGGCTCTTCGTGGTCCTTCGCGTACTGATAGCTCTTGGTCGAGCCCTCGTGATCGTTGAAAGTGACGCACGGCGACAGGACGTCGATCATGCAGGTGCCGCGATGGCTAATCGCCGCCTTGAGGATCGCCTTGAGCTGCTTCGGATCGCCCGAGAACGACCGCGCGACGAACGAAGCCCCCAGCTCGATCGCCAGGGTGCACGTGTCGATCGGCGGCAAATCGTTGATGACGCCGCTCTTCTGCTTGGAGCCCAGGTCGGCCGTCGGCGAGAACTGCCCCTTGGTCAGTCCGTAGCAGCCGTTGTCTTCGATGATGTAAATCATCGGCAGATTCCGGCGCATGAGGTGCACGAACTGGCCGACGCCGATGGCACCCGTGTCGCCGTCACCGCTGACGCCAATCGCGATCATCTTGCGATTGGCGACCACGGCGCCGGTGCTGACAGACGGCATGCGGCCGTGGACCGAGTTGAAGCCGTGCGCGCTGCCGAGGAAGTACGCCGGGCTCTTGCTCGAGCACCCGATGCCGGAGAGCTTGACGACGTCGGTTGGCTCGACGCCGAGATCGTAGAAGGCGTCGATGATGCGCTCGGTGATGGCGTTGTGCCCGCACCCCGCGCAGAGCGTCGTCTTGCCGCCACGATACGCGACCGGCTCGAGTCCGATGCGATTGACCTTCTTCCCAGGGGCCGGTGGCTGAACAGTCGTGGACATGCGCGATGAATCTCCTTCGAAGTGGCGATTACCGGCCTTCTTGGCGCAGCAGTTCCGTCGTGACGGACCGGCCGTCGATGGGCAGGCCAATGTAGTGGCGAATGCTGCGAATCTTCGCGAACCGCTCCAGCGTGCTGTCCAGTTTGAGCAACGACGCCATCTGCCCGTCGCGGTTCTGTTCCACGACGTACACGCGGTCGCACGCGTCGATGAACGCCGCGACCTCCTCGGAGAATGGATACGCCCGCAGGCGCAGGTACGACGTCGTGAACCCGTGTTCGGCGCGCAGTTGATCGCGGGACTCGACGATGGCCCAGTGCGTCGTGCCGTACGCGATGAGGCCGACGCGGCCCCCGTCGACCAGGTCCACTTCGGGCTTGGGCACCAGGGTGCGGGCGGTCTCGAACTTCCGATCGAGGCGATCGAGGTTCTTGGCGTAGTCGTCGGCACGCTCGCTGTACTGAGCCAACTCGTTGTGACCTGATCCGCGCGTGAAGAACGCGGGCATACCGTCACCCGGCACGGTGCGATACGGGATGCCGTCGCCGTCCACGTCGCGATAGCGGCCAAAGCTACCGAGGCGCTTCAGCGTGTCCGCGTCCAGACGCTTGCCACGATCGAACGGCTTGGTTGGATACTGGAACGGATCTGACATCCACGTGTTCATCCCGAGATCGAGGTCGGTGAGCACGAAGACCGGCGTCTGGAGCCGTTCCGCCACGTCGAAAGCATCCATGGCCATCGTGTAGCACTCGTTCACCGAAGCGGGCAACAGCAGCGGGTGTTTCGTATCGCCGTGGGACAGAAACGCGGTCGAGAGGACGTCTTGCTGGCCGGTTCGTGTCGGGAGGCCCGTCGACGGGCCCGCCCGCTGGACGTCGAAGATGACGGCCGGGACTTCGGCGTAGTACCCGAGGCCGGTGAACTCCGACATCAGCGAAATACCGGGGCCCGCCGTGGACGTCATCGCGCGCGCGCCCATCCAACCCGCGCCGATGACCATGCCGAGAGCCGCGATCTCATCCTCGGCCTGAATCACAGCATAGGTCGCCTTCCCGGTTGTCTCGTCGCGACGGTACTTCTTCAGGTAGTCGATGAGCGATTCGCACAGCGAGCTGGACGGTGTGATCGGATACCACCCGACGACCGTGACGCCGGCCATCATGCAACCGATGGCCGCTGCGGCATTGCCCTCGATCAGGATCATGCCCTGCGTCTTGTCCATGGGCTCGATGACGAAGGGATCCTGTTTCGGGAGGTTAGCAGCGGCGTAGTCGTACCCGATCTTCAGCGCGCCCAGGTTGAGATCGATCGCCTTTTGCTTGCGCCCCAGCTGCTTCCGGATAGCGTGCTCCATCTGCGCCATGTCGATGGACAGCAGCCGCGAGAGCACGCCGTCGTAGAGCATGTTGCGCACGGGCCGGCGCAGCTTGGCGTCGGTGGTGAGACCGGTCACGAGCTTATCGAAGGGGACCGGATAGAACACGAGGTCCTTCCGCAGGTCGGCCAATTTGAGCGGCTCGTCGAACACCACGGCGGCGCCAGGGGCGAGCGTCAGCACATCCTCACGCGCCGTCTCGGGATTCATCGCGATGAGAAAATCGACTTCCTTCTTGCGGCCCAGGTAGCCGTTCGCGCTGGCGCGGATGGTGTACCAGGTAGGCAGCCCGGCGATGTTCGACGGGAACATGTTCTTGCCCGACACGGGCACGCCCATCTGAAAGATCGAGCGCAGCAACACAAGGTTGGCGGTCTGGCTACCGGAGCCATTGACGGTGGCCACTTGAATCGCGAAATTGTTGACGACACGCTGGTTACGGGCGGCGGACGGGGCTTCCGGGGCTAACAGGTCGGTCTCGGGCATTGTCACTTGTCTCCGGCGGCCACCACGGCCAACCGGGCACTCCAGATTATCACGATCTCGGTCCAAAGCCCTGCGTAGAACAGGGCGTTTCCATGGCGATTTGGCCCGGATTCACGCCCCCGAACCGCCAGCACTGACGCCAGCGCCCCTTGTCGTGAGCGGATCGGTGCATCGTCGAAAAGCCGGTTGCGGTGGCCGGAGAGGCGCTGCGCGACGGACGAGGGCCGATGGCCGCCAGCTCCAACCGAAGCGCCCTCACTCGATCGCCTTGACGATCTCCTCCATCACCTTCTTCGCATCCCCGAACACCATCATCGTCTTGTTCATGTAGAAGAGCGGATTGTCGATGCCGGCGTAGCCCACCGCCATGGACCGTTTGTTGACGATGACGGTGCGGGCCTTGTGGGCTTCGAGAATCGGCATGCCGTAGATAGGGCTGCCCGGCTGCTCGGCCAGCGGATTCACGACGTCGTTCGCGCCTAGCACGAACGCGACGTCGGTGTTCCCGAAATCGCTGTTGATGTTCTCCATCTCGAACACTTGGTCGTACGACACCTCGGCTTCGGCGAGCAGGACGTTCATGTGGCCCGGCATGCGGCCAGCCACTGGATGGATGGCGTAGCGGACGGTGATCCCCTTGGCCGTCAGCTTGTCCGCCATCTCCTTCGTCGCGTGTTGCGCCCGCCCGACGGCCAGCCCATAGCCGGGCACGATGATGACGCTGTCGGCGTTGCTCAGGAGGAAGGCGACGTCCTCGGGCGACCCCGACTTGACCTGCTTCTGCTCTCCGCCTCCGGCCGCGCCAGCCGCGGTCTCGCCGCCGAATCCGCCGAGGATCACGCTCAGGAACCCGCGATTCATCGCCTTGCACATGATGTAGGAGAGAATCGCGCCGGATGCGCCCACGAGTGAGCCGGCAATGATGAGCATCGGGTTGTTGAGCGAAAAGCCGATGCCGGCCGCCGCCCAGCCCGAGTAGCTGTTCAGCATCGAGATGACCACCGGCATGTCGGCCCCGCCGATGGGGATGATGGTCAAGATGCCGAGGACGAACGCGAGGACTGTCATGAACACGAACGGCGGCCACTGACCCTCAGGCGACGCGGCAAAGAACAGCAGCCCTGCGCCGATCATCACGAGCGCCAGCACCAGGTTCACGAAGTGTTGCCCCCTGAACACCACCGGGGCACTCGAGAACAGCCGGCTGTACTTGCCCAACCCGGCCAACTTGCCGAACGCCACGATCGATCCCGTGAACGTGATTGCGCCCACGAAGGTGCCGATGAAGAGTTCCAATCGGTTCCCGGGCGGAATGGGCGTCTCGAGGCCAAAGGCGGTCGGATCGCTGACCACGGCGTAGGCGATGAGGACGGCGGAGAGGCCGACGAGCGAGTGCATCGCCGCGACCAACTCCGGCATCTGCGTCATCTCGACGCGCTTGGCCACCACGGCTCCCAGCAGGCCGCCGACAACCAGCGCAGCAATCGCCAAGTCGAACCGGTGGCTGATGGCGAACGTCGTGAGGACGGCAATCGCCATTCCGATCATGCCGAGCAGATTGCCCCGGCGCGCCGACGCGGGATCGGAGAGATCTCGCAGCGAGAGGATGAAGAGCACGCTGGCGAGAAGGTAGGAGAGCGCGACTTGGTTCGCTGTCATCGTGGATCTACTCTTCGCGTCTACTTCTTGGACCCGTCCTGCGACTTCTCTTTCTTCTTGAACATCTCCAGCATCCGCTGACTGACCAGGAAGCCGCCAAACGTGTTGATGGCTGCCAACCCGACGGCAACGGTGCCCAGCCAGGCGCCGGGGCCGTTCTCCCCGGATCCGGCCGCGAGAATCGCGCCCACCAGAATCACGGAGCTGATCGCGTTGGTCACGCTCATGAGGGGCGTGTGCAGCGCGGGCGTCACACGCCACACCACCTGATACCCAACGAAGACGGCAAGGACGAACACTGTGAGGTTGACGACAACGGGGTCGATGGTTCCGGTCATGGGCAGACTCACGCGGCAGGGACGACGCCGCCGTCGATGCAGACGAGCGCGCCGGCAATGATCTCGTCGTTGCGATTGAGCTTGAGCTCGCCGGTCTTCGGGTCGACCAACAGATTCACGAAGCCGAGGACGTTGCGTGCGTACAACGCACTCGCATCGGCTGGGAGCATGGCGGGAAGATTCGAGTAGCCGATGAGCGTCACTCCGTGCTGGACCACCGTCTTGTCCTTGACGCTGAGCGGGCAGTTACCGCCCTGTTCCACCGCGAGGTCAACGATGATTGAGCCTGGCTTCATGGCCTTGAGCGTGTCCTCGCGGATGAGGACCGGCGCCGGACGCCCAGGGATGAGCGCGGTGGTGACGATGATGTCTGCCGCCCGCGCCCGCTCATCGATGAGCGCAGCCTGGCGCCTCTGGTACTCGTCGCTCATCTCGCGGGCATAGCCGCCGGCCGTTTCCGCTTGTCTCTTCTCCTCGTCGGAGACCGGCACTTCGACGAACTTCGCGCCCAGCGATTCCACTTGCTCCTTGACTGCAGGCCGGACGTCGAACGCTTCGACGACGGCGCCGAGCCGTTTGGCGGTCGCGATCGCCTGGAGGCCGGCGACGCCCGCCCCGAGGACCAGCACCCGAGCCGCCTTCACCGTCCCGGCGGCCGTCATCAGCATCGGCATGAATCGCCCGTAGGCGTCCGCCGCGATGACCACGGCCTTGTAACCCGCGATATTGGCTTGCGACGACAGGACGTCCATGGCTTGCGCGCGCGTGATCCGTGGCAGACGCTCCAGCGCAAAACCGGTGACCTGACGCGCAGCGAGCGCCGCCAGCCCTTGGGCGTCGTGAGGGTTCAGCAGGCCGATCAACAAGGCGCCCGGCCGCAGCAGCGCGATCTCGGGCGCTTCCGGTGCCCGGACCTTGAGGACCAGCTCCGACCGGGCATACAGGTCGGCGGCGGTCGGCACGAGCGACGCCCCGGCCGCCTCGAACTCGCGGTCGGGAACGCTCGCGTGAACGCCGGCGCCCGACTGGACACACACCTCATGAAACCCGCCGGCCGCAAGCTTCTTCACCGTCTCCGGTGTTGCGGCGACGCGCGTCTCACCTGATCGAATCTCAGTCGGGATCCCGATCCGCATGCACCTGACCTCAAGGTCTTAATCGGAGAGCAACGAGCCATCCATCAGAGTTACCCCGGTCGCGCAACTCGGCAGTATATGGCACGCGTCCGTCAGGACGACCGTATCTTCTTGTTCTATCGACACTTGTCACAGAGACGACCAGCGAGGATTTACCTCGGACCGGCGGCAGGACGATGAAGGATGGGCCGCCAGAGGGCGGGGTCGCGTCGCGGGGACACTGAACGAACGTCATTGTACATGGAGCGCAGGCTCCACGCGCCTCTCGTTGCGCAAACGCTTGCATGGGCGAGGCGCTCCGTCCATCGAACGGCGTGTCCGTGCGAGGGGGTTGCTCGTCGCGCCGGTTATCGGGGCTCCGTGAGCCGTAGGTCCACGGTCTTGGTCTCGCCTGCGTGCAGCGCGAGACTCGTGCCGGCGTGGCGCACCCCATCGAGGAAGTCAGGATCCGCCCAGGCGCCTGGCTCCACGTACTCCACGGCCACGACGTAGTAGTCGCCCGGCGGCAAGGTCCTGATTCGAAAGCGGCCTTCCTGATCCGGTCGCCCAACCGCGATGTAGCGCGTCGCCCCTCGCCAGAGCTCACGGTCCTGAGGGAAGACCACCGCGGTATAGCTGCTGGTCGGCTTGCCGTCGGCACCCGTGACCAAACCCGAAACCTCCTGCTGCTGACTGGTCAGCTCGACCTCGAGATCGCTGAGGTCCTGCCCGGAGCGCACATCAATCCCGCGGTCGGTGAGGTCCACGCCTTGATGGCGAACCGCCTTCAAGCGCCAGCGCCCGTCTAGCGGCATAAAGCGGGCCAGGAGGCGGCCGGCCGTCGCTTTCGTTTCAAACGTGAGGTCGTCTCGCGGCGTGAGCATCGCGGGCATCGACATCATTCCGGGCCCGAAATCGTCGGGATCGGCCGAGCTGAGCATGAGCTGCGGGGGCGTGCCTCCGTCGGATTGGACGGTGCCGCCGTCCAACGTGATCCGGCCGCGAATCGTACTCGGAACCGCGGGTATCAATTGGACACCAAAGAGATCATGCCCACTCACCGAGACCGTCGCCACCGCGGTGGCCCCGGCGCCGCCATTCGCATCCGGCGGCGTGCTCGCGCGCAAGAGGTATTCGCCCGGCGTGAGATTGTTGATCGTGAACGCGCCATCGGGTCGTATCGGACCGACGGCTGGCATCATCGCCAGCATGACACCCCCACGAGCCATCGCCATGACCACACCCGCGCGGACAGGTTGACCGGACGCGTCCAAGACCGTCCCCGACACCCTCGCTGTCTGTGTCGGCGCGAGAGACACGTTGATGTCGTTCAGCGTTTGTCCAGCCGCCACAGTCAGGCGCTGCGCATTGGCGATGTCGTTCGTGCCTGGATAGTACGTGGGTGCATACCCGGTCCGGTCGTCGCTGCGATCGTTCATTGTCACGAATATCGGGCGAAGCGAGACCGATAGGTAGTAGGTGCCTGGCGTGAGCCCGAACAGGCGAAACGCGCCGATGTCATTGGTCGTGGCGATCCCGCCCATGGGCATCAGCCGCCGCCGTCCGGACACATACAGCTGGCGAAGGGCGCTGACCTGCGCGTCGGGCATCGGTTCGCCGAACTCATCCAGCACGGCGCCCGTGATGATCCCTCCGCGCGGGAGCCTGAGATCGATCCGATCAATTGTCTGGTTGTCTTTAATCTCGATCGGTCGCCCGCCCTCGGCGGCGCGCGTCTGACCGTACGACAGGGTGGCGTAGGCGCCTTTGCTTGCCGTGACGGTGTAGCGGCCAGCCGGCAGGTCCCTCACCTCGTAGAACCTGTCGGGCGTGGTCATCGTTGACACCATCTCGCGGATCTCTGGCGCCGACGCCCGAGCGGTGGCGCGGCGAAGCGGCTGCCCTGTGTCGGCTGCAACGATCCGTCCGCGTATCCGCGCCGTGCCGGTCTGACGCGGCCCTCGATCGCGCGCCGGGAGACCACTCGGGGAGCCCGGAAAGCCCGGCGCCACCCCCGGCCCGACGCCCAGCTGTAGAGGCGGTGCACCGTGAAGCCCTGCTGCGCGGTAGCGGGCGCAGCCGCACCACCGAGAATCAGGGTCAGCGAAGCCACGAGGGTCGAACACAGAATCCGCACCATATGGGCCTCCCAGATGCCGGGACAGTCGCGCACTCGGATGCGCCCGCGCCTTCGATGAGTTCACCGTCGTCCGACCAACCGGCGGGCGCAGCGCGACATCGGGCGCCGCAGCGACTGAGCCGGGATAAGGCACAACGGTAGGATATCCGCGCGCTCCATGTCGGTTTGCTCAACATGATGCCCGACGCGGCGTTTCAAGTGACCGAGCAGCAGTTCATGCGGCTCGTCGGGACGTCCAATCAGATCGCGCAGTTCTACGTTCACTGTTTTACGGTCCCGGGATTGCCGCGCAGCGAGGCGACTGAGACTTACATCGCGCACCACTAGAAGACATGGCGTCGATGGTCGCTGGTGGGCTGGATGCGCTCATCATCACCGGCGCCAACGTGGCCACTCCACGGCTGGAGCAGGAAGCATTCTACCGCCCGCTCATCGAGATCATCGGCTGGGCGAGTGAGAACGTGACATCAGTTCTCTGTTCTTGTCTCTCCACGCACGCGCTCATGAAGTACCTGCATGGCATCGATCGGGTGCCGCTGCCCCTGAAGCAATGGGGCGTCTACAACCACCGCGTCGTCGGTCCGCACCATCCACTCCTCCGTGGCATCAACACGCGCTTCGACGTGCCTCATTCCCGGTACAACGCGATCACGCGTCAACACTTTCTCGATGCTGGCCTGACGATCCTCGTCGAGAGTGAGGAGGCCGGCGTTCACATGGCCGTCAGCGAGGATCAGTTCCGGCGGATCTACTTTCAGGGCCATCCGGAATACGACGCGAACAGCCTCCTCAAGGAATTCAAGCGGGAGGCCCTCCGTCACTTTGCCGGCGAGCGGGACATGCCGCCGCTCCCTGAACACTACATCTCGGAAGAGGCGTTCGCGATCCTCGCGGAGTATCTCGAGCAGGCGTCTGTGGCGCACGCCGCCGATCGTCCGCTCCCGGATTTCTCGGAGACGGACATCGCCCCGCATCTGGACAACACGTGGACCGATACCGCCAAGGCCATCTTCAACAATTGGCTCGGTCTGGTGTATCAACTGACGAATCTCGACAGGCACCGCCCGTTCATGGATGGCATCGACCCGAGCAGACCGCTCGACTGCCTGCCCACTCACGACCGCTGACCGACTCAGCATCCGACCACCAAGGCCGTGGCGGCGCCGATCTGGCGCTCTCTGCCGCGACATCGGGTCGGGGTGAGCCACGCGGCCGCGCACCAGGCTTACCCGGCCCCCTGTGGAGCGGAGCGAGCGAGCCACGGCTTCGCCTCGATCTCGAAAAACGCCATCGGCCCCTGCGCCGCGTACGCGGGGTGCGGGAACACACGACTGCCTCGACGCTCGAGACCAATCTTCAGCAGGACGCTGTGCGATGCGATGTTCGCCAGGTTGGCGACCGCGGCAATCCGGGGCAGCCTCAGATCAACGAATCCGTAGCGCATCACCTCGCGCGCCATTTCCGTCGCGTAGCCCTTGCGCCACGCGGAGCGCAGGAGGGAGTAGCCCACCTGGACGATCGTCTCGCCCTGGATGTGGTTGAGCAAGTGAAACCCAACCGGCCGATCCGTCGCGCGCTCGATGGTCTGCCAGATGCCGAAGCCGGGATGCTCGTCGTAGTAGCGGAGAACGCGGGTCTCGAGCAGCTCGGTGACGGCTGCCCTGTGGAGAGGGCCGCCCAGGTAACGCGTGACCTCGCCATCCGTGTAGAACGCGACCAGCCACTCGAGATCGTCGCGCGTGAACCGACGAAGCACGAGGCGCTCGGTGGTCAACTGGTCGTTGGTCTTGGGTCGTTGGACGTTGGAAACCGGTCGTCGGTTGTTGGCCACAGTCGTTGGTGCGGTCGCTGGTCGGGCCTCAGAGTCGCGGAACTGCGGACCTCCGAACGCATGAAGCCGGGAGCTCTCGAAACCACCAGGTCTCAATCGAGATCGAAGTCGCGTGTGGGCTTCGTGATCGGCTCCTGACGTGCCTGCTTGAGCGCTTCCTCGAATCGCCGGGAGAGCGCATCGCCGCGATTCTTCTCGGCGTCGACCGACTGCTGGAAGATCGCCTCGCGCCGCCGTGCCTCTTCGGCCAGGATGCGTTGGGCGTCGGACAGCTCCGGCTTGTCGCTGCGCTCGGGCTCCGCGTGCGAGATGACGCGCCCGAGATTCACATCGACCACGAGGGTCGCCTTGCAGCACGGGCACTGCACCTCGATCTCAGACTTGAGACGCGACATCGTTGTTTACCCCGCCTCCTTCACGGCCTACCCGACCCACCCGGCTGACCGGGCCTATCATAGCGCGTTGAGTGCTCATGAACCGGCCACGCTGCGGGTGGTGACCTACAACATTCACCGCTGCCGAGGCATGGACCGCCGGACTCGACCCGATCGGGTGGCCGCGGTACTGCGCGCCATCGACGCCGACATCGTCGCGCTCCAAGAGGTGATCGGCCCGGGACCGCGCGGCTCGAGCCATATCGAAGAGATTGGGGCTGCGCTCGGGATGGGCTGGGTCATGGCCTCTGCGCGCCGACTGCGCGAGCATCAATTCGGCAACGTCGTGTTGAGCCGGCTCCCGATTCTCCATCACGCCGAACACAACCTCTCGTGGAAGACCTGCGAGCCTCGGTGCCTGCAGCGGGCCGATGTGGATGTACACGGCCATCGCCTACACGTCTACAACGTGCATTTGGGCACGGCCATTCTCGAGCGGCGATATCAGGCCCAGCGTCTGGCGGAGATCGTGAGCGATCGCCACGTCGTGGGCGCGAAGGTCGTCCTCGGCGACTTCAATGAATGGATGCGCGGCCTGACGACGATCCTCCTGAGTCGAAGGCTGCGGAGCGTGGACGTCCGCAGTTACTTGAAGCGGCGACGCACCTATCCCGGCCTCTTCCCCATCCTGCACCTCGATCACATCTACTACTCGGGCCGCCTCGAGGTGCTCGGCCTCGCCATGCCCCGCACACGCCTGTCGCTGCTCGCCTCAGACCACCTGCCTCTTGTCGCCGACATCCGGATCGGAGGGTAGGTTCGTCATGTGAAGGCCGCACTCCTTCTTGGTTTCCTCTTCCCACCACCAGCGGCCGGCACGCTCGTGCTCGCCTGGGTGCGTCGGGCGGGTGCAGGGCTCGCAGCCGATCGAGATGAAGCCGCGTTCGTGAAGCGGGTTGTACGGAACGTCGTGCTCGCGAATGTACGCCCACACCTGCTTCGACGTCCAGAAGCTGAGCGGATTGAACTTCACCAGCGGTTTGTCGACCGTACCAAACGTGCGATCGATCTGGATCACCGGCACATCGGCCCGAGTCCCGGGACTCTGATCTTTGCGCTGGCCAGTCACCCAGGCCCGCAACGGCGCGAGCGCTCGCCCGAGCGGCTCGACCTTCCGAATCCCGCAGCACTCTTTGTGACCGTCCGCATAGAAGGAGAACTGTCCCTTGCTTCGCACGAGTGCCTGCACGGCATCGGGTTGCGGCACATACGTATCAATCGTGATGCGGTAGTGGGTGCGGACCTTCTCGACAAACCGATACGTCTCGGGATGCAGTCGGCCCGTATCGAGCGAGAACACGCGGAATGGCGCGCCGATCTTCACCGCCATGTCGATGAGCGCCACATCTTCAGCACCGCTGAACGAGATCCCGATGTCCGGCGAGAACTCGTCGAGCGCCAGCCGGAGGATGTCGTGGGGACTGCGAGATGCAAGCGTCGCCGCGGTCCTGGAGAGATCCGTCAGATCGAGGGCCATGCCCAGACCGTACCACGCCGGTGGCACCACGACAACATCACAGCCCTCACCCGCTCGCGGTCATCAGACCCGGGAGGTGCCCATCGATTCAGCGATTCGGTACGGCCTTCGCGCGACTGAGACCGTCGCGTGCGGCTCTCGACGTCGGGTCCAGGGAGAGCGCCTCGGCAAAAGACCGCTTGGCGGCGGCATGGTTGCCCGCGTTCAGCTCGAGCAGCGCGAGATTCTGATACGCCGTCGGGTCCTTCGGGTCGAGCCGCATGGCGTCCGTGAACGCCTGCCGCGCCGCGTCCGTCTCGCCGCGCATGGCCCGAATGGCCCCGAGCAGATTCTGTGCGCGCGCATGTCGAGGGTCGATTGTCAGGGTCTCTCGCGCCGCGACCTCGGCAGCGGATAGATCGCCCTTCATGAACCCGAGTGCCGCGCGATAGTAGTGCGCACTCGGACGCGACGGATGTTGGGTGAGCAGCGCGGCGACAACGCCTTCCAACCGGCGCGCATCAGACGCGTCGGCGAACACCGATGCCAGTTGCTCGAGGCTTGCCGCGTTCCCCGGCGCTCGTTGGATGCCGTCGGTGGCTGCCTGGGCGGCGTCATCCCACACCCCCTGAGCAGCGTGCAAACGCGACAGTGCTAGATGGGCCTCAGGCCGCGCGGGATAGCGGTTCGCCAGCGCCTTCAAGGCGACGAGCGCCTCTGGCTGACGGCCGCTGGCCACTGCGGCATCCACCAGTGTCGCGAACGCCCCGGCTTGAAGCGGCTCGGCGGCAATGGCGTCGAGCGCAGCCTGATAAGCGGCCTCATAGGCGCCCGCCTCACGGAGCATCGCCGCGCGTTGCACCAGCGCGTCACCGTCCGCCTCCGCCCAGGCGCTCGCGATCGCTGGCGGCTGTTCGGTCGGAGACACCGACGCACGCAACTGTTGGACGTTCACTCGTGACGCCGTCCTCAGCGCACGCGGCGTGGAGAACTCCAGTGCCAGGCGGTCATCGGTCTGGCTCGGCGCACCCCCACCAAATCGCGCCGCTGCCGCGGTCCCGCCGAGAAACGTCGACAGAACTCCGAACGGCTCCATCACGCCGACGGACCGCAAATCGTCCGCGATATGCGGACGGCGCCACGCCGTCGGCAGGGCCTCGAGGCGATCATCGAATGGCTCGCGAGCCCCCACCATGAGCAGATCGCCCTCCCCCACCAGCCACAGCGTGACATGGGGGAAGACCGAGGCGAAGGTGCCGACAACGGATCGCAGGTCCTCCGTGCTGATGTCGTACGTGTTGATCCACTGACACAGGACGCCGCGTGGCGCCAGCCGTTCTCGCGCTGCCCCGAAGAACTCCCGAGTGAAGAGCGCAGCTACGCCGGCCATCCAAGGATTGGAAGGCTCAGACACGACGACGTCGTAACGTTGGTCGGTCAGCAGGAAGTGCGTGCGTCCGTCGGCCACGAGAAGGCGCGTCCGTGGGTCGTCGAGCGGTGAAAACGGAGAAGAGGCGGTCCGGCTCGCAAAGAGCCGTGAGGCCTCCGCCACCTCTGCCGAGATCTCCAGCACGTCAACGGCGTCGATGGGATGGGTCAGCGCCGACGCGACCGTGACGCCGCTGCCGAGTCCAATCACCGCAACCTGCCTCGGGCGCTCGTGCAGGAGGAGCGGCACATGCGCGAGCAGCTTCTGCGTGAGCATGTCGCCCGCGGTCGAAGCATCGACCTTGCCGTCGATGGCGAGCGACAGGTGCCCCGTGAGCTGCTTGACCGACACCGTACCGGTCGGCCCATCCTTGAAGTACACGAGCGTTCCGGCTCTGAGCGCGGTTTCCACATCCAGTTGGGACGAGATGCCAGCGGCGTACTTGTACGAGCCGCTCGCCAGCAGCTCACGGTCCCAACGGGCTCCCGCCAGGCCAATGACCACGGCTGCGAAAGCGGGCAGCGCCATCGTCGATCGAGCGGCCCAGGGCAGGGCGGTGCGCGTCGCCAGCAACGCCGCAGCGCCGGCGATCAGCACACTGCCGGCCCGCAGCGTCCACTCGAGACCGATGAACGGGATCGCCAGAAACCCCGTCACGAGCGAGCCAGCCACTGAGGCGAGCGTGTTGAGGACGTAGAGCCATCCGATGCGTTGCACCTGAGCGAGGTCGCGCCTCACCCAGGCGAGCGTGAAAGGGAACGCGATCCCCAGTGCCGCCGCTGTCGGCACGATGAGCAAGGCCACCATCAGCGCGTGGCGTGGCAGCAGTGGCCCAGTAGGCGCGTCAATGAAATCCACGACCATGCGTCGCGGCAACCACGTGCCCGCCACACACGAGGCCGCGGCGGCCGCGACGGCCGCGATCCCCAGTACCACACCCAAGGCCAACACCTGCTCCCGTGCCCGTCGAGCGATGGCCTTCGCTGCCAGCGCTCCGATCGCCAGCCCACCGATGAATGCCGACACCGTCGCCGCGAACGCATACGTGGAGGGCCCGATGATCAGAGCAAAGAACCGGGTCCACGCAATCTCGGCGCTGAACGTCACGAAGCCGGTCAATGAGACGATGATGGCCGCGAGCGGGAACGTGCTCGCCTTCGGTACCGTGGAGACGGACGTGGCTGCGGGCTGCCGTGTTCGTCGCGAGGCTGACCTGCGTCCGCCTTGACGGGGGTCGGGAGACAGGCCCTCGACCGTTTGAGCGGCAGCCGCCTGGGTCGGGCGTGTTTGTCCTCGTCCCGCGAGAAGAGCGAGCCCTGCCGCCGCAAGGCTCGAAGTCATGCCAAGCGCCAGCGTGCCGGTCAAACCCCACGCCGGCAGCCACACGAAGCCGGAGAGAAGTGCGCCCGCAGCCGCCCCCGTCGTGTTCACCGCGTAGAGCCGCCCCGCGGTCGGCGGGACGTCTCGGGTGTCGTCCGCCAGTCCCCGAATGGCGAGCGGAAAGGTCGCGCCGAGCAGCCCGGCCGGCGGAACCAGAAGCGCAGCGCAAACGACCAGTCGCGCAAGACCGAACAGCGTGCCCCCCTCGCTCTCCCGATACGCGACCCCAAGCAGCGGCGTGGCCGCCGCGAGGCCCATCGGGACGGCCAGAGCGAGCGCGGCGAGTGTGAGTTCGATCGCGGCGTACAGCTGCAGCGACCGGTGCGAGGTCAGGCGTGGTGCCCAGCGACCCGCCGCAGCGGCGCCCATGGCGAGCCCGCCCATGAACGTGGCCAGCACCGTGCTGGTTGCCGCGAGGCCGTGGCCCAGGACCAAGGTGAGCCATCGGGTCCAGCTCACTTCGTACACGAGGCCGGCCAACCCGGACAGCGCGTACGCCGTCAGCATTAGCCCATGGGTCATGTCTGTCGCCGAGTCTACACTGGTGCGCGGATCGCGAGTAGACTGACGGCCTCGGTGTTTCGAGCAGACAAGGAGTCACGCGATGCGCCACATCGTCACGTCGGTTCTGGTGTTCGCGGCGCTGAGCTGGGCCAGCGCGACGCCGGCCCAGGATCGCTTCCCCGCCGACGGCGGCGACATCATCATCCGGCCGCTCGTGCACGCGAGCGTGGAGATCGAGTTCAACGGGCGGGTCATCCAGGTGGACCCGTGGTCGATCGTCGACCTGAAGAGTGTGCGTCCGGCTGATCTCATCCTGGTGACCGATGCCGACAACGGTGGCCACCATCTGGATCCGAAAGCCATCGGACTGCTCCGCAAGCCGGGCGCACCGGTCGTGATTCCGGCGGTCGGCAAGAGCAAAGTGCCGGATGGCATCGTGCTGGAGAACGGACGCAAGCGAACCGTAGCGGGCCTCGACGTGGAAGCGATCGCCGCCTACGACCTCACGAACGGCGAGCCCTATCACCCGAAGGGCGAGGCCAACGGCTATGTCTTGACGATTGGAGGCAAACGTCTCTATTTCGTCGGCGTCACTGAATGCGTGCCCGAGATTCGCGCGCTCAAGAACATCGACGTCATGTTCGTGCCGATGAATCTGCCGCTCGGCCGCATGTCACCACCAGCCACCGCTGACTGCCTTCGCGCGGTGAAGCCCAAGGTGGCGTACCCGTACCACTACGACACTGCCTATCAGCGCAAACAGGTCGAAAGCTCGAAGGAGATCCAGCGTACGCTGGAGGTGCTGCGAGACATGGTCACGCCCGACGGCGTCGAGGTCCGACTGGGCCGTTGGTATCCGGCCCCCTAGCCGTTTGTGCAGCGCGACTGTGCCCAACGCCACCCTTCGAGTACAATTTTTCGACGGCTCCCGAGACCGTCGTGATGAGGCGAGATACACGCGTCGAGTCTTGTTGCGGCCCTCCGCGCTCTTCCTCTCGGTGCTGCTGGCCTGCCTGGCGATTGACCACGCTCGAGCCACCGACCTGCGCAATGTGCTGACCGGCTACACGGTCACTTCGTGGAGTCAGAAAGACGGCCTCCCGGCCGGCATCGTGTACGCCCTTGCGCAAGACAACGACGGATATCTGTGGGTCGCCACCAACGACGGACCGTATCGGTTCGATGGCGCGCGATTCAGTTCGTGGTCTGAGCTGAGCGACGAAGCGTTGCCCTCGAAAGCGGCGCGTGCGCTTCAAATCGATAGAGATGGCGCGCTCTGGGTCGGCTACGGCGGTGATGGTGGCGTCAGTCGACTCCGTGACGGCCGCGCTCAGAACTTCGGCCAGGCAGAAGGGTTGCCGACTGCCGCGGTGTCCTCGCTCGTCGAAGACGCCAACGGCCTCCTCTGGGCTGGCACCGGAGTCGGCCTCTTCTACTTCCGCGACGGACGCTGGCAGAAGTACCCGTCGGATCGTGGCCTGCCCGACCAATCGGTCTTCACGGCGACGTTCCTCGATCGCCGTCACCAGATGTACGTGGGAAACGCCGTCGGCTTCTACCGTTACCGCGACATCGACCAGCGATTCGAGCGCGTGGAAACGACCACCGACATCACGCGCGCCATCGAGGAGGACCCTCTCGGCAACCTGCTCGTCACCGACGAAGTCGTCGGATTCCGACGCGTGGGTCCGCGGCAGGCAGCTCTCAATCAGGAGCGCGGACGCGGACGCCAGCTGTTGCGAGACCGACGGGGCAACCTGTGGGTCGGCACCTCGGGTCAGGGCTTGTGGCGCGTCCGCTTCGATGCCGAGGGCCGGGTGAGTTTCACCGAGCGCGCCACGGCGCTGAGCGGCCTACTCGCCGATGGCATTGTCGCGCTGCTGGAGGATCGTGAAGGAAACATCTGGTCGGGCACCATCGAGGGGCTGAATCGACTGACGCCGCACAAAGTAGCGCAGGTCACCGAGATCGGCCTGGTGGCGGGCGTGGAGCCCGGGCCGGATGACGCCATTCTGGTCGGCACCGTCGACGAGCTGCTGCGGTTTGAGAACTCCTCCACCCGCCGCTCGCAGGAGCGCATCCCGATGCTCGGCGCGCGGCTCCGTTCGCTTCATACCGACGAGAAGGGCACGACGTGGGTGGGCACCACACAGGGTCTGTCTCGGCTGGTCCGAGGCCAACTGCTGCCTGTGTCCGTCGCCCGGGTCGAAGATATGCCGAGACAGGTGGATACGATCACATCGGACGGTCACGGCGGCGTGTGGCTCTTCGACATCGAGCGGGGGCTGTTGCAGTACGACGGGGCTCGATTCCGTGCGGTCTCGTTACCGACCTCGTCGGTGAGAGCTCGCGTCGTCGCGACGTACACCGACAGCACGGGCCGGGCGTGGTTCGCGTTCTCGGATGGACAGGTGGCGATGAGCGAGGGCCAAAGGATCCGCGTGGTCGGGCCAGCCGAGGGTGTCGATGGTGGGGTCTACCAAGCCATCTACGAGGACTCCCAGCATGCCATCTGGCTCGGCGGCACAGCCGGGCTGACGCGCTACGCGGATCAGAGGTTCGCGACGATTCGCCAAGGGAACGGCTTCCCGGTGAACAACCTGACTGCAATCGTCGAAGATGACGCCAGCTACCTCTGGATGGGATCGGGCGTCGGCATTCTACGGATCCACCGGGACGAATGCGACCGCGCGTCGACCGATCCGTCCTATCAAGTGCAGTACCGGCTGTACGATCGGTCCGACGGCCTGGCCGGGCTCCCGTTCGTCTACAGCACCAACCGACGAGCGATTCGCGCGCGAGACGGTGGTCTGTGGTTCGTCACGGCGCGCGGACTGACCGTGATCGACCCCGGCGACCTACGGACAGAGGACGCCGCGCAGCCGGCGAGGATCGAGGGCATCTATGCCGACGGGGTCCGCATGCCGCCGGCCGCGGCCGTGAACGGGCCGGTACGGCTACCTGCCGGCACCTCGCGCGTCGAGATTCAGTTCACCGCGTTGAACCTCACGTCGCCGCTCAAGCAGCAGTTCCGGTATCGCCTCGAGGGCTTCGATGCCGACTGGATTTCCGCGGGCACGCGTCGCCAGGCCTTCTACACGAACCTGCCGCCGCGCGATTACCGGTTCCGGGTGATGAGCGGCGGCCTGGATGGATCGTGGAAGGGCCCGGGTGAAGTCTGGGCGTTTGCCATCGAGCGGATGTTCTATCAAACGCGGTGGTTCATGGTGCTCTCGGTTGGCTTGCTGGCGGCTGGGGTCGGCATCGCGTGGCATTTCCACGTCAGTCAAGTGCGCAAGCAGTTTGCCCTGCTCATCGGGGAGCGCGCGCGCCTGAGTCGTGAGATTCACGACACCTTGCTCCAGAGCCTCGTCGGCGTGGCGCTTCAGATCGACGCCATGGCGAACGAACCGGCGTCCACGACGGACCACAACAAAGAACGCTTCGTCCGGATGCGCAAGCAGGTCGAGGAGTACATTCGTGAAGCGCGCCAATCTATCTGGGATCTGCGCTCGCCGAAGCTGCAGACACAGGACCTCGCCGCCGCGCTGCGCGAGGCTGGAGAACGGGCTACTTCGCAGGCCGGCGTCGGCTTCTCACTGAGCGTCAGCGGCGCCCCACGGCGACTGCCCGCGCGGGTCGAAGAACAGGTGCTCCGCATCGGACAGGAGGCCGTCGTGAACGCAGTGCGACACGCTCGCGCAGAGCGCGTATCCATCGAGCTGGCGTACGACAGCTCGCGCCTGGTGCTGCGCGTGAATGACAACGGACAGGGGTTCGAGCCGACCCAGGCGATCTCACAGAACGGCAACGGGCATTACGGGCTCACGAGCATGCGAGAACGGGCCGAGCAGGTCGGCGGTCGCCTGCAGGTGACGAGCGCACCAGGCCGCGGCACGCACATCGAAGCCTCGATACCGACCGGCAGCCTCGCGAAAAGAAGTGAGAAGACCGCATGATCACCGAGGCAGCAACCTCCAAGATTCGCGTGCTCTGCATCGACGACCACCGGATCGTTCGAGAGGGCATTGCGCTCATCATCGACCGCCAGCCGGACATGGAAGTCGTGGGCTCCGCTGCATCAGGCGAGGAGGCGGTCGAGCTCTTTCACGCGTGCCGGCCCGACGTCACGCTCATGGATCTCCAGCTCGGTACCATGGGTGGTGTCGACGCGATCCGCGCTATCAAGACCGACGCGCCTGATGCACGGATCGTCGTTCTGACCATGTACAGCGGTGACGAGGATATCTTCCGTGCCTTGAAAGCGGGCGCCGTCACCTATCTGCTGAAGGACACGCTGTCAGACGATCTCATCCGAGTGGTCCGCGAAGTCCATCGAGGGGCGCAACCGATTGGGCCGGACGTCGAGGCGCGATTGGCCGAACGCGCGGCGCGACCCCATCTCACACCGCGCGAAGTTCAGGTCGTCGAGCTCATCGCACAGGGTATGCGTAACAAGGAGATTGCGGCCGCGCTCGGCATCAGCGAGGAAACCGCCCAGGTCCATGTGAAGAACATCCTCGCCAAGCTGAAAGTGAAGGATCGGACGGCCGTCGTGAGCGTCGCACTCCGGCGCGGCATCATTCACATGTAGCGGGTTCAGGGGTTTACGCGTTCAAGGGTTCGGGGGTTGACGGGTTTCGCCCGATGCTGACCCTCCGGGCCATTCGGTTCATCCATGACTTCCAAGGGGACCGGGAGTTCAAGGTTGACCGCGCCGCAGGTCGATTGACGCTGCGGGAGATGTTCGCGAGAATCTCCCCACTCGCTCCTTCGACAACTCCCGTCAAGCGAGAGTCTGCTCCGGCGAGTCGCCGTTGGTGCCTCAACGGCGCCTCGTCGGGCAGGCGTTAGTCAGCGGTCGGCACCGGTCAGTCGCCCCCAGCTTGGGCTCTTCCAGTCTGCGCTGTTTCCTCACGCAAGACCGATCGGCGGAATTGGATGAGTTAGTGGCGCTGCGACCCATCAGATGTTCGCTGTCAGCGGCTCATGCACACGGTGTCCCGCGTTCAGCGTTGTGAGGATGATGTCGGACGTCACCGGCGCCCTGCGGAACACCTCGTGGCCGACCGCGTCGGCAATCGCGTTCAGGACCGCGGTGCATCCGGCACCGACGGGGGCCTCGCCGATCCCTCGGACGCCGACCGGCGTCTCCGGATCCGGGAGATTCAGGGCCGCGTACTCCATCGAGACTGGCACGTCGAGAATCGTCGGCGGCTTCGTCTGATAGAAGCGGCGAGCGAGCGGGACACCGTAGTGCTGGTCGTAGACCCAGTGCTGACCGATCGCATGCCCGATACCGAGGATCAGGCCGCCCATCACCTGCCCACGCAGGTTACGCGGATGAAGCACGGTGCCGGCATCGGCCACCGCGAGATAGTCCACGATCTGGTACGCACCAGTCTCGACGTCCACTTCGACCTCGGCAAAGCCCGCCACAAATGACTTCGAGCTACCGTTGCGTCCGTACGTGTCTCGCGCCACACCCATCAATCCCTGCCCTACAAGCGCGGTCGCCGACGCCTTCGTCATCACGTTGATGTTCTCTGGAAGCTCGTGACCGTCGTAGCGTCCACCGAGCTCGATGGCCTTTTGCGCGGCTTGTGCCAACGTCATGCTCCGGCTGCCGCTGACCACGCGCTCGTCGGCCACTTGATAGCTGTCCGGCGAGCCACCCAACGTTTTCGCTGCGATCTCCTGGAGCTTCTGCTTCGCGTCGGTCCCAGCCGCGTGCGCCGCCCTCGTCATGGCGTGTGCCGTCTGGCTCCCTCCCTGACCGCAGGTGAACGGCAGGTTCTTCGCCGAGTTTCCCCAGGTAATCACGCAGTGGTCCCAGGACATCCCGACAATCTCGGCCGCCACGCGATGCACATCGAACACGGACTCCGTGCCCAGGTTGCCGATGCCGGACTGGATGTACATTCGCCCGTCCGGCTTGATGACGAAGAGCCCATCGAAGCCAATCGATCCAGCCGAGTACGCGCTGACGCCGACTCCCACTCCGCGGACCTTACTGCCACGCCGCTGCCCGCTCGGCGCCTTGCGCTCGTTCCATCTGAAGAGCTCGGCGCCTTTGTCCAACGCGTTCTTCAGAAACGCGCTGGTCGTGTGGTTCCTCTTGCCGTCGCGACCGATCGAGCCGAAGTCCGCCTTCCCCTCCGGCGCGTTGACTCGGTGGATGGCGACCTGGTCGATGCCGAGCTGCTTCGACGCTTTCGCGATGACCGGCTCCATGACCGAGTTGCCCTGCATGCCGCCAGGCGCGCGCTGCGCGCCACGCGGAGGCGTGTTGGTCAGCACGGAGAGCGTTCGCCAGCGCATCGCCAGCGGCTGATACGACAGCGAAATGTGGTCCCCAGCAGAGCGCGAGTCGCCCACGACGTCGTACGGACCGTTGTCGACGATGGCCAGACCGTCGAGCGCAGTAATGCGCCCATCTTTTCGGAACCCGACCTTCAAGCGCGCGTGCAGCGAGGGACGGGCGCGTCCGATGTACTGCTCCTCGTCTCGCGTGATGCGCATCATCACGGGCGCGCCGTTCAGCTTCTTCGACAGCAGCGCGGGAATGACGGTGAAGACAGACGAGGACCCCTTGCTTCCGAAACCGCCGCCCGTGTACTCACTGATGATGACCACGTTCGACGGGTCCGTCCCAACCCAGCGCGCCACGGCACCGATTGTGCGGACGGTGCTCTGCGTCGAGCAGTGCATGAACAGCTTGCCGTTCTGCCAATACGCCATCGCCGTTCGCGTTTCGAGCGATTGATGGCTCGTGTTCGGCAACACGAACGTCTCATCGAGGATGAGATCGGCTTGCTTGAACCCGGCCTCAATGTCACCGACCACCCATTCGTCGGTCGTTCTGCCGAGCGGCAACTGCCCGTTCTCCGCAGCGGCGAAGTCTTCCTCGCTCCACTTCAGCTCTTGCACGTGCGGGCTCGCCGGCGCCGGCGTCGGCGCGGGCGATTGGTTGCCCCGACCAGCCGTCGAGGCGGCCGGCGCCATGGGGCGCACCCACACATTTCCCTCGGTGCGGGGGTTCGGCGCGTTCGGCCTCAGCGCCTCCACCGGATCGACGACGAAAGGCAGCGGCTCGAGCTCGATTTGGATTCGCTCGATGGCCTCCGTCGCGGTCAGCTCGTCGACAGCCGCGACGGCGAGTATCGGCTCTCCTTCATACAGCGGCTCGGTCGTCAGCCCACGTTCGCTGAGGAGGCTGGCTGTAATGCCCTCACCGAGGTTGGCACCGGCGACGACGGCGGGCAGGTCGTCTGGCGTCAAGATGGCTTTGACACCAGGCATGGCTTCGGCCGCACTCGCGTCGATGCGTCGCACGCGGGCGTGCGGCATCGGGCTCAGCAGCAGCTTGGCGAACAGCATCCCCTCCGCGCGGAAATCCTCCGCGTATTTCGCTTGGCCAGTGACCTTGGCGACGAGATCGGGCGTGGTGTAGTTCTGGCCGACCAGCTTCCGTTCCGCCACGACTTCCTCCTTGTGTCTGGAGCCTATTCGCGCCCGCTCAGGGTAACCCGGGACGCCGTCTTTCAATACGGAGAATTTGCAAGCGGAGCCGGGCGGCGGCCCCCTCGCAGCGCTCCAGCCAGGATCGTCGCGGAGCTAGCCGTACTTGATCAGCGAGGCAGGTCGGCGTCCTCGAACTCCAAGCCAAGCGGGCCGGGATCGGCGGTGAGCGAGGTCGTGTGCCGGCTGAGCCGCCGCTCGCGTGCGGCGCGGGCCTCGGCATAGATTCGCTCGGGCACCCCCTGGATGCCCCAGACGAGGCCGAGCGCCGCCATTAGCTTGATCACATACCAGGTCGGGTCGAACTCCCACCAGTAGAAGCCATTGCGCGCCGCGCGCTGGTATCGGTGGTGGTTGTTGTGCCACCCCTCTCCCACCGCAAGGAAGGCGGTGCAGGCGTTGTTTCGCGATTCGTCGATCGTGTCGAATCGGCGCGACCCAAAGAGGTGGTTGACCGTGTTGATGGAGAAGGTCGCGTGCGCGAGCGTGACGGTGGGCAGGCAGAAGCCCCACACCAGCCATGGCCACCCACCCACGGCGAACAGGGCCACGGCGAGCAGCAGCGGTGGGATGAAGAAGTACCGATCGAGCCACGCGATCTCGGGCGCGCGCGAGAAGTCGCGTATGACGGGATTGCTGACCTCCAGGCAATCGTGCTTTGTGTCGTGCAGGAACCACCCGATGTGGGCATAGTAGAACCCGCTCACCCAGGGACTGTGGGGGTCGCCCTCGCGGTCCGCGAATCGATGATGATTGACGTGGTGACCGGCCCACCAGAGGGGACCTTTCTGCATCGCAGACGTGGCGACCCAGGCCCACGCGAACCGAGCGGCGCGATGCATCTGGAACGCGCGGTGAGCGAAGTAGCGGTGAAACGCGAGCGTGAGACCGATCGCGCGCACGAAGTGAGAAGCCGCGCACAACGCGACGAGCGGCCAAGAGAACGGCACTGTGAGCACGAGGAGCGCCGACGCCTGGACGATCCAGAAGACGAAGAAGGTGGATCGGGCGATGAAGGAGTTGGGGGCTGTGCGAGCGGGTCCCGCGGCCGCGCCAGTGGATGCCGCGCGCAACGCCGGGTCTAGCCTTCCTCTTCGTACTCTTCTTCTTCCGGCGGTCCCAGGCGCGTCGACGGGCGCAACGCTTCGCGATAGTCGAACAGCGGAAGGTCTCGCACGTGCAGCGACAACGTGCACGCAGGCGACTTGTGGTCCACCACGACCGTGACAGGGCTGCCCTCGACCCCTTCGCGGAAAGCGACACGGCACCCGCAGGCGAGCCGGGCGTGGGTGAAACCCTTCAGCATTGCGGGATCATCATACCACAGGGGTCACAGCAAGGCTCGAATCTGTGCCTCGAACGTCTCCTTCGAGGTGAGCCCTGCGTGCCGAGCGCAGAGCTTCCCCTCGCGGGAAATGATCACCGACACTGGGATGCCAAGCATCAGTCCATACTCGTCGTGCAGATCATCGTGTCCGAGACCCTGCAGCACGGGGTAGTTCATCTTCATCTCGGCGGCATAAGGCTTCAGTTTGTCGAGCGTGTCGTCGACCGATACGCCAATGATCTGTAATCCGTCCTTGCCGTACTGGTCCTGCAGCTCGACGAATCCGGGGATCTCGACCTTGCACGGACCGCACCACGTCGCCCAGAAATCGAGCAGGACTACCTTCCCCTTGTAATCCGACAGCCGCACCGGTACATCGTCCAGGCCCTTCAGGGTGTAATCCAACTTCGCCAACGGGGCGTCGGCAGGGCACGCATCGGCCGGCGTGGGATGCGCCGTGGCCCGGTCGGCGCTCGGCGAGGGCTCGGTTGATTCGAGCGTCGCCCTGTCGGCGGACTCCCCGGCACCGCGCCTGCTGATGAGCGATGCCGAGATCACCCACGCGAGGACCAAAACCCCCGCGCCAGCCACGATCCACTTCATCTGAGTCATGTTGCTGAACTCTCTCGATGCTTGGTCAGTGCAGTGAGGCCCTGACGAACGTCGCGACCTGTTGGACCTGCTCCGGTGATGCCTTGGCGATCAGCACGAACGTCCGACCATGGTCGTTCCAGATGATGGCGTCGTGTCCGAAGGCGCGGAGCACGTTCGACGCGTGCTGGACGCCCGGAAGCATGAAGATGGACACGGGCACACCACGATGACGGTACATGATGTGGGCCACTAGGCCGCGTTCGTAGAGGCAGGGACGCGACCCGACCAGATGCATGTCGGCATGCTCGGCCTGCTCGGGGAGCGCCGCTTCCCAATCGAATCCCGACCGCAGGTACGCCTCGACCTCTCCGACGGATTGATGCGTCCGAAGGATACTGTTCAGCGCGAAGCACTTGGCGTGGTCCGCGGTGAGTTCGGCGGCGATGGCTTGCTGAGCGCCCGCCGTCACGCGGTAGAAGATCGTTCCCGCGACCGCAATCAGCACGGTTGCGGCGAACGCCAGGCGAACCATCGGGCGAGTCGAGCGCGACGGCCGTAACCGAGCGCCCACGGCACGCGCCGACCACGGCACCACCGGTGCCCTGCGGAGCGCCGCGCAGCGCTCGCGCAGCGAATCTGGCGCGCAGACGCCCCTGAGATCGGCCTGACGACGTTTCACCAGCGCGTAGGCGGCGCGTTCGGCGGTCACGCGCGCGCGACAGACGGCACAGCCCTGAAGGTGGGCGTCCACCAGACCGCGAGCATCGTGGTCGAGCTCTCCGTCGACATACGGGGTGACAATCGCATCAATACCAGTACAGCTAGACATGAGCGAGCTTTCCTCGATTCAGACGCTCAAACAGCAGCCGACGCCCCCGGGAGATTCGCGACATCACCGTCCCGATGGGCACTCCGAGCATGCCCGCGATGTCGGCGTAGGCAAACTCCTCGACGTCCCGCAGCCATACCGCCTGCCGAAACGCCTCAGGCAGGTCGTCAATCGCCGCCTGGAGCTCAGGTGCGAGGACGTCACGCAACAGCAGCGTCTCGGGGGTTTCACCGGCCGATGACGGCAGATCACCGACGCGCTCGACAGCCTCGCTGTCGGCCTGGACAGGCTCGCGAGCGCGGTCGCGGAGTCGATTGCGAAACGTGTTGTGGAGAATGGTGAACATCCAGGCACGCAGGTTGGTGCCCGGGGTGAATGACTCGGCAGCGCGAAAGGCCTTCAGATACGTCTCCTGCACCAAGTCCTCGGAATCGGCCGGCACCCGCGTCAGCCGCAGGGCCGTTCGGTAGAGCCCGTCGAGGGCCGCGAGCGCCTCGGCCTCGAACAACGCCGTCCGGTCGGCCGGAGCGTCCCACAACGGTGACTGGGCCTCGCTCATCCGCAATAAGACGGCCGCGCCAAGATAAACCCCCGGGGACGTCCAGATATTCCCGGTCGGGCCACCCGGTCCGCGGACGCCACCCCCTCGGCTGAGTATAACGTGTCGCCGGGAGGGGGCAGCACTCTGGTGCTCTCGGTGGACACACGAGGCAGCGTGCCCGCAAACCGCCGCGTCGTCAAAGGATCGCGGTTTGCCGGGTCCGGAGCGTCACAGTAAGATTGCGACATCGGTCGTAGGTGTTCGTGCGGCGTCGCTGGCTGTGATACACGCGACCTCCGAGGGGTCGCCCGTCGGTCTTGCCCTTGGTGACCTAAAGGAACGAGCTTATGCGTATGTGCGCCCCACCGCGTGGCCCCTCCCCTCTCGGCTCACTGCCCGTTTGCGTGCTGGTGACGATCCTGGGACTCCTAGGTCCGGTCCGCACGCTCCTCGCGCAGACTCCGTTTGTGCCGTACTTCGGAAAGAACAACATTCATTACGACACGTTCGACTGGCATATCTACACGACCGATCATTTCGAGATCTACTACTACCCCGAGTTGGAAAAGCACCTGGAACGGGTTGCCGGCTACGCCGAGAGCGCCTACGAGCAGGTCAGCTCCGACCTGAAACACGACCTGTCCTTCAAGGTGCCGATGGTGCTGTTCAAGACGCACAGCGAGTTCGAGCAGCAGAACGTTATTCCCGGCGCCGCACAGGAGGGCGTGGGCGCGTTCGCCGAGCCGTTCCGCAATCGGATGCTCTTGCCGATCGACGACCCACCCGATCGCCTGTACGGCCTCATCGCCCACGAGCTCACGCACATCTTCGAGTTCGACATCATCCCACAGTCGTTGATTCGGCAGAGCGTGCCGCTGTGGGTGAACGAGGGCTTGTCGGACTACATGCGCGGCGCCTGGACGCCGCTCGACCTCGCCATGATCCGCGACGCGGCGGTCGCCGACATCGTGCCGAAGATGACGAAGGTACAAGGCTACGTGCCGGGCGGCAACGTGCGGCTCGTGTACAACCTCGGGCACGCGATTTTCGAGTTCATCGAGGCTCGGTGGGGCAAGGAAGGGATTCGCCAGTTCATGTTCGCGCTTCGCAAGAGCGTGATCGGTGGCGGCGAGGACGCTTACCAGGAAGCGTTCCAAATGACGCCGGACGAGTTCGATCAGGCGTTCGAGCGGTACATCAAAGACCAGTTCAAGCCGTTCCGCGATAAGGAGCGACCCGCCGACTACGGGCGGGACCTGTCCCCGAACCAGGAGAAGACAAGCTTCGCGCAAGCCCTCAGCATCGTACCGTCGCCGTCGGGCGACCTCATGGCGATGGTCACGCTGAACCGCAAGGACCAGGAGATCGACATCATTCTGTCCTCGACGAAGGACGGGACCACCGTACGCAATCTGACGCGCGGGTTCGACAAGGACCTCGGCTTCACCAACATCGCGCAGTACGGCGAGCGGTTCAACACCGTACCCTGGATGGCGTGGTCACCCAGTGGTGATCGCTTGGCGTACTTCGTGCGCACCGAGAAGGAGCGCACGCTGATGATCCAGAACGTGTTGACCCGCAAGCTCGAGATCCGCGTGCCGATGCGGACCGTGGACGAGCCCGAATCACCCTCGTTTTCTCCGGACGGCACCACGATCGCTTTCGCCGGCTTGCGCGGCGGCACGGGCGACATCTTCACCGTGAACCTCCAGACACTCGAGGTCACCAACGTCACCAACGACGAGTTCGCGGACGCAGGGCCGACCTACTCGCCCGACGGCCGGTATCTGGTCTACAGCGTGCGCCTGAGCGGCAATCAGAAGCTGTTCCGGATCGATCTCGACTCCAAGAAGAAGACCCAGCTCACCTTCGGCACCCACGACGATTCGGCCGCACAGTTCATCGACGCCCGCACGCTAGTGTTCTCGTCGACGGCCGTCGATCCGGCGCTGTCCATCGAGCCGGAGGTGGCACGTAACGGAAACATCTACAACATCTGGACGCTCGATCTGAACAACGGCGAGCTCCGCCAGTACACGGACACATTGGGCGGCAACTTGTCGGCGGTGGTGCTGAAGGACGGAACCAACAGCCGGATCGCCTTCGTCAGCTACTACAAGGGCGATTACTCGGTGCACGCGATCGATCGCAAGGAACCGCTCCATACCGCTGCGTCAGCGGACTTCGGCGCGCCCGGTCCGGTGATCGATTTCCAAGCGCCTGTAGCGCACACCTTGGTAGCCTCGAATCAGCGCCGGAAGAAGGCGTTCGAGAAGCTGTTCCTGGAGGGCCGTCCACCGGTGAACGTCGGCATGACGAGCAACGGTGACGTGTTCGGCGGCACGGCGGTTAGCTTTGGGGATGTCCTCGGCGACCAGCAGTTCAGCTTCTTCGCGGCGTCCATTCAGCAGTACCGAACGTTCGCAGGAAGCTGGACGAACCTGTCCAAGCGCTTCCAGTGGGCCCTGCAGGGGTTCTCGCAGACGCAGTTCTTCTATGGCGCCTTGCAGAACGTCTTCTTCGACCCCGTGCTCTCGGGGCTTTTGAGCCGCGACCTGGCGGTCGCGACGCGAACGATCCAGGGCGGCAGCGCCATGGGCATCTACCCCTTCGATCGTTTCCGACGTGTGGAGCTCAGCGCCGGCGCGTACCACTTGAGCGAGCAGTACGCCGATCAGGGCGTACAGAACTACATCAACTCGCTTCGTGGATCCACGGCGTTCCGCAACGGCACGGTCGTCCCGTTCAGCGTAGCGTTCGTGCAGGAAACGACGGTGTTTCGTGAGTTCGGGCCCCTGGCTGGGAGCACGATGCGCGCGTCCTATGACGTGTCGCCCAAGATCGGCAACACGTTGTCGCGTCAAACCCTCGACGTCGACGCCCGCTACTACCAGCGGCTGGCAACCAGCGGTGTGCTGGCGATGCGGATTCGCGGCTTCAAGAGCCTCGGGTCGTTTCCCGACTACATGTATTTCGGCGGCAACTCCGAGATGCGCGGGTACGATTACCTCTCGTTCGTCGGTTCGAATGCCGTCTTCGCCAATGCCGAACTCCGGTTCCCGCTCATCGAGGCGGCGCTCACGCCCATAGGCGTCATCGGCGGGATCCGCGGCGTCTTCTACGCGAACGTCGGCGGTGGCTGGTTCCTCGATCAAGGCTTCAAATTCTGGTCGAGAGACTCGGAGAGCGTGCAGCCGATCGTCGATTACCAACGGGATCTCGTGGGCAACATCCTCTTCGATCCGCGAACGAACCTGCCAGTGCCGATCTACGGCCCGGCTCGGACCATCGGCGGGTTTCGCCTGCGCGATGGGCGCGCGTCTTACGGCGTCGGCCTGGAAACATTCATGCTCGGCTTCCCGATCCACTTCGACTGGTCCTGGCGGACGTTGTTCAACCGTGAGTGGGAGGACGTTCAGTTCGCGGACGTTGGCGGCAGCAGCGCCTTCCGCGAGCCTCGGTTCGCGATCTGGATCGGGTACGACTTCTGACGCCTTGACCGCGCCCCTCACCCCGAAGCGAGCGGCGGACTCGGTCACCGAGATGGTGCAGGTGGTGCTGCCCAACGATGCCAACCCCCTCGGGTTCATCCTCGGCGGCACCGTCATGCACCTCGTCGACATCGCCGGGGCGATCGCTTCGCTTCGCCACACCCGCACACGCGTCGTGACGGCCGCCGTCGACGATCTTCAGTTCCTCCACCCGATCAGAGTTGGCGATCTCATCATCCTGAAGGCGCGCGTAACCTGCGCGTTCACCACGTCGCTCGAGGTGCAAGTCGACGTCTTCTCGGAGGAATCGCTGACGGGCCAGCGGCGGCTCACCAGCCAGGCCTTCCTGACGTTCGTGGCCATCGGTCCCGAAGGCGAGCGGGTCCCTGTCCCGCCTCTGGTCGTCGATACCGATGACGAGCGGCGCGTCTGCGACGCGGCGCACCTGCGGCGCGCCGCACGATTGGAGCGGAAAGCGGCAGCCATTCGCCGCGCGGGTCTCGATTGACATGGCCTCCGAACGGCAGCGTCATTCCCGGACTTGCCTCCTGGCGAGGCGTTGCAGCTGCCACGCTTCGGAGCCGAGTCCTGTGTGGCGAATGCACATCGCCGGAGCGCCCGACACCGTATCGCTCATCGGGTATCGCTATAATTGGCGCCGGGACGAGATGGTGCAGCCGACACGACCCGGACCCCGTCGAACGTGTGGCGCGGCGTTGTTGGCGCTGACGACGCTCCTCACAGCCACGGTCGCCGCACAAGCGCCCACGCACGAGCTGCGGCTCACGCCCGAGCATGTGCACTGGGGCTACTACGATGCCACGCTCACGCCCGTCTTGCGCATCGCTTCCGGCGATCGCGTCCGCGTCGAGACGATGATCGCGGGAGGCCTGCAGAGGCTACGGCTCGCCGGCGCGACGGAAGCCGAGATTCCCGACGCACTGAAGATGGTGGAATAGCGCGTGACCGTGCGCGGACCTGGCGCGCATCCGATGACGGGCCCGATTTACGTGGACGGGGCCCTGCCCGGCCACACGCTCGAAGTCCGCATCATGGCGATAGACTATCTCCATCCGTTCGGCGTGAACGCCTTCAGCCCGGGCAGCGGCGTTCTGCCCGACGACTTCCCGTACTCCAGCCTGAAGCTCCTGCGTTGGGCGCCGGGTGCCGACCGCGTCCAGTTCTCCCCCGGAATCACGCTGCGCTGGCGCCCTTCTTCGGATCTATTTGGCGTCGCGCCGCCGCCGCTCGCCGGCCGCATCTCGAGTCGTCCGCTGGGCTGGCACGGCGGCAATCTGGACAATAAGGACCTCGTCGCGGGATCAATCCTCTATTTGCCGGTCCACGTGCCGGGCGCACTCCTGTCGGTCGGCGACGGCCACGCCCGCTAGGGCGACGGGGAGGTGACGGGCACGGCGCTTGAGACCTCGCTGCGCGGGACGTTCGAGATCCACCTGCGCAAGGACGCGCGGCTGCGGTGGCCGCGGGCCGAGACCCCCACGCACTATATTGCGATGGGGCTGCGCGAGGATCTGGACGAGGCGACGCGCCTGGCCGTGCGTGAGATGATCGATTTCCTCGTCGCCGAGAAGAATCTCTCGCGCGACGACGCCTACATGCTCTGCTCTCTGGCCGCCGACTTCCACGTCACACAAGCTGTCGACGCCACCAAAGGCGTCCACGCCTCGCTCGCGAAAGCACTGTTCAAGTAGATCGAGCGATCGTCGTTGGCCGTCTGGCTTCCTGGTCGCGTCCGGTCGAGCCCGGCAAGGGTTTGAGGCCGTCACGCGGCGAAACGCGCGCCACCCCCTTGCGCCGACCGTTTCAGAGTGAAATGATTCTGCTGGGAGCGAGATGCCATTTCGGCGGCGTGCCTTCCTGCCCACGGTCGTCATCACACTGGCCGGCCTTTTCGGGCCGACGGCACCGCTCGTGCGATCGCAGACGACGGGTGGCCCGGCGCGCGTGCTGACGCTCCCTTCCACGTTAGGCCGCGATCTCTTCTAGTTCTACTGCGCGTCCTGCCATGGGCCCGACGGCAAGGGGCACGGTCCGGTCGAGCAGGCGTTGAAGACTCCGCCACCGGATCTGACCGCGATCGCGCAGCGCAACGGAGGGAAGTTCCCCGCGGCACGAGTCCAGGCCATCCTGGACGGCACGATGCCGTCGAACCCTGCCGCGCATGGGTCACCAACGATGCCCGTCTGGGGACCCATCTTCCGCGCGCTCGACGCCAACGACAAGGCCAACCGCGTGCGGCTGGCAAACCTCGTCCGCTACCTCGAGTCGATTCAACACGTCGACTGAACCGACGCGGTGTCGAATGCACTGGCCGTCGACGGGGAGCGAAGACCGCGCGCTCAGAGCGCTTTCAGCCGAAGCACACTGCGCTCGAGGTCGATCCCGACACGGTACTTGCTGAGGAATCGGTGGCCAACGATGCCGCCGAGCTCGAAGCCGAGGAGGGCACTCGGGGCGTTTAAATTGAGCACCACCACCGGGAAGTTCTCGTAGCGGATCGCGTTGAAGGCCAGGTTCACGCCCGGCATGAGGAACGCCTCTTTGTCCCACCCCGAGGATCCGAAGACCTTCAGCGCGATTCTCCGCAAGGGCTCCGGACGCGCCAGGGCGGTGGCGGTCGCCTTCGAGATCGAAATCACCTCTCCGCCCGTGTCGACGACGAAGTTCGCGTGATGCTTGCCATCGACCGTCCCACGCACCGTGGCGAGTCGGTGCACACGCATCGGTAACTCGAAGTCCGCGGTTTCGGGATCCAGGCGTCGGCCAAAGATGATCTTCCGCGTCTTGTAATCGATGACCATCGAGAACCCGAGCGACAGCGGAGACAGGCTTTCGGCCTCCCTCACCGGCAGGTCGCGCATCGGCGGGTCCTTGATGAGGGCCGGGATATTCCGCATCTTCAGCATCCCGAACTCGAGCGAATCGATGCGCGCCAACTGCAGGCCACGCAGCCCGGCATTGCCCACACCGGCGCTGAGCGTGTACGTAATCGCGCTGATGCCCAGTCGCTGTGCCGTGGGTCGCGTGAGGATCGTACTCTCTGCCCCGGTGTCGACGACGAAGTCTTGGAACGAGCCGCCATTGACTTTGGCCCGCACCACGATCTTGTCGTTCACCAACCGGAAGTCGATCGTGTAGGTCTGGGTCTCGGCGCCGGGATCCATTTCGAACGGCACGCGCTGGCCGAACGACTTGAGGAACTTGATCTCGGCGCGCGACCAGTCCGCCTTCTCGCTCCGATCCTTGTTCGGGAGCAGGTTCACATAGTTCGTGTAGGCGGCAGCCGCCTCCTCGAACTTGTGCATCCGCTCGTAGATCGCTCCGATCGTGTGGTGCACCTCCAGGTCGCGAGGCGCATGGCGTAGGGCGGCTTCCGCTTGCGTGAGCGCTTCCTGGAGCTGCGTGCGCGCGGCCAGCGAGCGCGCCATGCCGTGAAGCCCACGCGCGAGCTCGGGCGCTTCCGCCAACGCATCGCGATAGCGGACCTCGGCCTCCTCGAAGAGGCCGGAGGCCCACAGCGAGTCGGCATACAGCGCCAACGCCGCCGGATCGATCGGTGACTCGGCTATGAGCGTGGCCGCTTGTGTCCGGGCGGTCTCGAACTCGGCAATCCGCAGCGCGGATTGTACGACCCCGGAGCGAGCGGCGCGGGTGTCGACGGATGCGGTCGACTTCAGCGCCTTCTGGTACGCCTCGAGCGCGTCGGCAAAGCGGCCTTCGCGGAAGAACTCGTGCCCGAGCTGCAGTTGGATCTCGCCCGACTTCGAATGCAACAGCACGTCACTGCCGTAGATGGCGGCCGACGCGGACACCACCAACCACATGGCACACACGAGAGTCCTTTTGCTCATGGGCCCTCCGGACGAGCGATCGTCAACGTGAGTCCGCGCGCCGCACTGGCGTGTCCGTCACGATGCTTGAAAGACGGACCGACCAGCACACGTGCTGCAAAGATACCGTACGAACCGAGCGTTTCGGAACGCGAAATCCTGGGCCGAACCGCCAACACCGAGGCTGCCGCGATCTAGCCTTGGCGGCCGGCCGCCGGAGGCCACGGGTCCGACGCAACTCATCCCTCGTAGTAAGCCCGGTTCCTCGTGATGTATGCCGTCCAGGCCTGAGGTGTTTCGTCCAGGGTGAAAATCGCGTTCACCGGACACGCCGGCACGCATGCCCCGCAGTCGATGCATTCGTCGGGATGGATGTGCAGCATCTCCGCGGCGGCAAACGCCGCCTCGTCTTTTCTCGGGTGAATGCAGTCTACCGGGCACACGTCCACGCACGCGGTGTCCTTGGTGCCGACGCAGGGTTCACAAATGACGTAGGCCATGGGCGCTCCAAATCGGAGCTCTTGGGCACCGACCCTTGGATGGTACTGCAGGCCGAGCCGATGTGCCAGGTGGCGCTGGGGCTGCAAAAAGCGGGACGTTATGATGTTGGCGGGCCCGGCCGATCTGGGCGCTCAGGTCCTGCGGGAACGGCCGCTGGTGTTCGGAGACGGCCGCGTCACCCTCGCGGGAGACATCTCGGCGGGCTTCAGCTGTGCGCGGGGGGCTACCATCCGCGGGTGCGGCAAGGACCTCGGGTGGCTCAACTACAGCGACTACGACACCTCGCTGCTCCGCTTGTTTCGCATCAACGTCTCGGCCGCCGTCAAGGCGGTTCGGCGTGTCTCGATACTGACTGAGGTCCGCTCCGACAATCTCAGACACCCAGAGCCGTACGCGCTCTAGGTCCGGGTCCGTCCGTGGCTCGATCGTCGGTTCGACATCCAAGCGGGTCGCATCCCACCGAGCTTCGGCGCCTTCTCACGTCGCCCCTATCCCACCGACAACATGTTGATCGGCTATCCGCTCGCCTATCAGTACCTCACCCCGATCCGAGGCGACGCGCTGCCGGCAACGGCCGATGAATTGATCCGCATGCGCGGCGAGGGGTGGCTCACCAACTACTCCATCGGCGACACGCAGCGGAAGGCCGGTCTGCCGCTGGTGGACGCGTTCAGGTGGGACACGGGTGTGCAAGCGCACCTCACGAATGACAGCATCGACGCTGCGGTATCGATCACGACCGGCACGTTGGGTCGGCCGCGCGTCCGTGAGGACAACGCAGGCAAGCAGATCTCGGGGCGCGTTGGTCTTCATCCGCTGCCGGGCCTGGTGGCGGGCGTCTCGGCGGCGCGAGGCCCATTTGGGTCGCGTTCGGCGGCCCTGGCCGCCGGCCTCCCCGCCGACGACGTGTCGATGAGGCAGGCGACGTGGGGGGG